>Ga0265295_1002162_pt1 | contig 32177 bp, 23 predicted proteins | sample Munlansysbiofilm_FD_192503 | JGI IMG/M metagenome (GOLD analysis project Ga0265295, IMG submission 192503) | Leachate microbial communities from a municipal landfill in Southern Ontario, Canada - Methane capture system biofilm | ecosystem: Engineered > Solid waste > Landfill > Unclassified ... | reverse complement strand
CGAACAGTCCCAGGGTACCCAGCAGCAACCCGGCCAGCACCGGCGCGTGCAGCGTGCCGAGTGCGACGGCATCCAGGCCCGCCCACAGGATGGACAGCAGCGCGGCGCCGGTGGCGGCGTGAATCAGCCCTTGCCCACTGGCACCCAGGCCCGCCTGGGTGTCCCGGGCGCGCGCGGCCTGTCGGCAGGATCGGTCGAAATGCAGCAGGACGGAATCCGACAGCGCCAGGGCCCGGATGTCCGCATGGCCCTCTGCGGCTTCCTGGACGGCTGTTCGCAAGTGGGCCGCGCTGTCCTGTATGGCTTGGCCCGATGCCCGGGCCTGGACCAGCAGGATGGCCGGGATCAGCAGGATGGCTGCGAGAAAAACTGCTGTGACGATGCTGGCGGCAGCCGGCAGTTGCCACGCCAGGATGGCCGCCATGGCCAGGCCGGCCAGCAGGGCGCTCAGCAGAGGCGCCATCAGGGTCAGGAACAGGGTGTCGAGCGCATCGACGTCCGAGGTCAGGCGGGCCACCAGATCGCCCGAACGATAGCGGCCCAATTGGCGCGGCGACAGGCGGGTCAGTGCGCGGAACAGTGTGCTGCGCAGTGTGGCCAGCAGATGCAGGGTGGCGGTGTGGCCGGCCAGGCGCTCCGCATAGCGGGCGCCGATGCGCAGAAACGAGAATCCGCGCACCAGTGCGGACGGCACGAATAGATTGAACGCCTGCGCGGCGCTCGTCGAGGCGGCCCCGGCCAGGGCTGCGCCGGCCAGGAACCAGCCGGCAACGCCCAGCAGACCCGCGCCGGCCGCCACCGTCAGCAGGGTCAGGGCGACGGTGGCCGCCAGGCTGGGCCAGTGGCGCCGGTAGATCTGCAGCAGCAGGTGCCTGCGGTTCATCGGCCGGTCGTCCTGGGTGATGGATGCGGGGTCGTCGGTGGGGTTCATGCTGCGGACTCGATGCGGCCACCTGCCAGCTGGATCCGGCGCGGGAACCGGCTGGCCACTTCGGCGGAATGGGTGGCCAGCAGCAGGGTGCGTCCGCGCGCGAAATCCAGAAGCCCGTCGAGCACGGCATCGCGCGTGGCGGCGTCCAGATGGGCTGTGGGTTCGTCGAGCAGGATGAGACGGGGCGCGCGCAGGTAGAGCCGTGCCAGGGCGACGCGCTGCGCCTGACCACCGGACAGGCCCTGCCCGCGCGGATCGATCTGGCTGTCCAGGCCGTGGGGCATGTGCTGGGCAAAATCGCTCACGCAGGCGCGTTGTGCGGCCAGGGCGACGGCCTCAGGGCTTGCGTTGGCGCATCCGAGCCGGATGTTGTCGGCGATGGAGCCTTGCAGCAGGTAGGGCCGTTGGCCGATCAGAATCAGCTGTTCACGCAGCACGGCCTCCGGCCATTCGGACAGGGGGCGGCCATCGAGGCTCAGGGGGCCGTCGGCTGTCTGGATCCGCGCCAGAACTTCGAGCAGGCTGGTCTTGCCTGCCCCACTGTCACCAAGCAGCGCAATGTGTTCACCCGCACGGGCTGACAGGGTCAGCCCATTCAGGATGGGATGGGGGCGTTCCGGCAGACTCAGGCGCAATGGACCGGCCTGCACGGCCAGGCCCGTGGCCTGGCGTTCCGGAGACCAGGCATGGGCCTGCGTGTCCTGTACGCTGTCGGTGGGCTGCGGTGTCGCAGGATCGGTGGCTGGCAGGCAGCCAAAGGTGTCTTCGATCTGGGCTACGGCGGCCCGTGCAGCGGCGCGGTCATGGTAATGGGCTGCAAACTGCCGTAGCGGCGCATAGACTTCCGGGGCCATCAGCAGGCAGAAGAACCCCGCCTGGAGCGTCAGGGGCTGAGGGCGCAGGTCCAGATAGCCCAGATAGCTCAGGCCGATGTAGACGGCGACGCCTGCCACGCCCAGAGCGGCGAAAAATTCCAGCACGGCAGAAGACAGGAATGCGATGCGCAGGACGGCCAGGGTGCGGGCACGCAGGGTATCGCTGGCCTGGGCGACGGCTGTGGCTTCGGCCTGGGCCCGGCCATGCAGTTTCAGGGTGGCCAGGCCGCGCAGCCGGTCGGCGAACAGGCCCGACAGGCGGGCGAAGGTGTGCAGATGACGTCGGCTGGCGGCCTCGGCTCCCCAGCCGACCAGGGCCATGAACAGGGGAATCAGCGGGGCGGTTGCCAGCAGCAGCAGGCCGGCGATGAGATCGACGGGCAGAATGACCAGGGAAAAGGCGATCGGCAGAATGGCCGCCGCCGCCATGGACGGCAGGTAGCGGGAAAAATGGCCGTCCAGGGCCTCGGTCTGCTCGACCACCGTACCTGCCAGTTCCCCGGATGCCTGGCGTCGCGTCCAGGTGGGGCCTGCGGCCAGCAGCGTGCGCATCAATGTCTGGCGAACCGTGTGTTTGATGCGTTCCGCCGCCAGCGTCCCCGCCCGTTCGCCTGCCCAGGACAGCGCTGCACGCATCAGGATCAGTGTGACGATCCAGGCGAGCGGCTGCATCAGGGCGGTGCGATCGATCCCGTGGACGAATCCGGCTTCCAGCACGCCCGACAGCAGCCAGGATTGCAGGACCAGCAGGCCACCCGCCAACAGCGGGGCAGTCGCAGCCAGGACCAGCGGGATGCGTGCCAGGCGCGCCAGACCCTTCAGCCACCGGGTCTGGGCAGGTGTTGCTGCTTGGACGATGGCCGGATCGTATTCCAGGCGGGATCGATCGGTCATTCAGTGTCCGGGAGCGGCGCGGGTGGCGCGTGGGCATGGCCCTCGCGCAGTTCGAACCACATGGCATTCAGGATGCCGAATGCGCAGGCCAGTCCCAGGCCCAGAACCCAAGAAAAATACCACATGTCCGGCTCCTTAATAGGCGTGGGGGGTTGTATCGATCGACTCGGCCGAGACCTTGCCGCGCATCACACGGTAGACCCAGGCGGTATAGGCGGTGACGATGGGCAGCAGAATCAGGGTCACGAGCAGCATGATCCACAGCGTCAGATGGCTGGATGAGGCGTCCCAGACCGTCAGTCCTGCCTCGGGTTGGCTCGATGAGGGCAGGATGAAGGGGAACAGCGCGAAACCGGTCGTCAGGATCACGCCTGCAAACGAAGCGGATGAGGCCAGGAACGCCAGGGGGCCGCTGCGGCCAGCAGACAGCAGGCTGGCCGTGAGTAGTGCCCCGATCACCCCGGCGGCCGGGGCAAGCCACATCGCGGGCCAGATCGTGAAATTGCACAGCCAGCCACCGGTCTGGAGCGCAACGCTCTTGGCCAGCGGATTGGAAGCAGCGGCGGGTTCCGTGAGACTGGTGATGGCATGGCCTTCGATGCCGTAGGCCACCCAGAATCCGCCGATCACGAACAGGACGATCGACAGCAGCGCGGCCGCCGCGCCCCAGCGACGCGCCCTGGCCGCCACCATGCCTTCTGTACGCCAGGCCAGCAGCACGGCGCCGTGCATGGCCACCAGCGTGACGCTCAGCACGCCGGCCAGCAATGCAAAGGGCGTGAACAGCTGGAAGAAGTGGCCGGTATAGAGGGGGCGCATGGTATCGGGGTCGAAGCTGGCGGGCACGCCAAGGATCACGTTGCCCATGGCCACGCCGAATACCAGGGCGGCGACGACGCCCGAAAAGCACAGGACGGCATCCCAGTTGCTGCGCCAGCGCGGGCTTTGGAGCTTGCTGCGGTACTTGAAGCCGACGGGCCGCAGGATCAGGGCCAGCAGCGCCAGCATCATGGCAAGATAGAAGCCCGAAAAGGACGCGGCGTACAGCAGCGGCCAGGCGGCGAAAATGGCCCCGCCTGCCGTGATCAGCCAGACCTGGTTGCCTTCCCAGACCGGGCCGACGAGGTTCAGGGCCACGCGTCTTTCGGTGTCGGTGCGGGCGACCAGGGGCAGCAGCGCGGCCACGCCCAGGTCAAAGCCGTCCATGATGGCAAAGCCGATCAGCAGAGCACCCAGCAGGGCCCACCAGATCACGCGCAGCGTGCCGTAGTCCAGAGGAATCAAGGTTTCCATTGTGCGATCTCCAGTTCAAGCCTGCAGGGGAATCTGTCCGGGCATGCCAGCAGCAGAGGACTGCGGGGCATGTGTATCTTCGGGGCCCTTGCGGACGGCGTGCAGCATGACTTTCACGCCGATCACCAGCAGGGTGGTGTAGAGCGCCAGGAAGATGGTCAGGCTGATGACCAGGTCCATGAGCGTCAGGCCGGAAGCTGCGTAATAGGTGGGCAGCACGCCTTCGATGACCCAGGGCTGGCGGCCGTATTCGGCCACGAGCCAGCCGCATTCGATGGCCACCCAGGGCAGGGGCAGGCTCCAGAGCGCGATCTTCAGCAGCCGGGGATTGCGGTCCAGATGGCCGCGCGAGGCCAGCACGAAGGCGACGGCAAAGAACAGGATCAGATAGAACCCGACGGCCACCATGATACGGAACGTCCAGAACAGGGGGGCGACGTTGGGGACGGTGTCGAGCGCCGCCTGGTGGATCTGATCGTCCGTGGCCGTGGACAGATCCTGCGTGTAGCGTTTGAGCAGCAAACCATAGCCCAGGTCGGGCCAGATGGCATCGAAGCGCTGGCGGGCGTCCTGGTCATCCGGGTTGGTGCGGATGTGTTGCAGGGTTTCATAGGCGGTGATGCCGTTGCGCACCCGCGTTTCAGCCCGCGCGACCAGATCGTTGATGCCCAGCATCGGCGTTGTCAGCGAACGGGTGCCGATGATGCCCATCACATAGGGGATTTCCAGGGCGAAATCGTTCTTGTGTTCCTCCTGGTTGGGGATGGCGATCAGGTTGAAATTGGCCGGCGGCGGTTCGGTCTGCCACATGGATTCCATGGCCGCGATCTTCATTTTCTGATGTTCGGTGGTCAAGTAGCCGCTTTCGTCACCCAGCACGACCACGGACAGCGACGCGGCCAGGCCGAAGCTGGCGGCCACGACCATCGAGCGTTTGGCCAGGTCGATGTGCCGCTTGCGCAGCAGGTACCAGGCGCTGATCGCCAGCACGAACATGGCACCCGTCGTATAGCCGGCGCTGACGGTGTGCACGAACTTGGCCTGGGCCACAGGATTGAACAGCACAGCGGCGAAGTCGGTCATTTCCATGCGCATGGTGTCCGGGTTGAACACCGCGCCGACGGGGTTCTGCATCCAGCCGTTGGCCACCAGGATCCACAGGGCCGACAGGTTGGTGCCCAGCGCGACCAGCCAGGTCACGGTCAGGTGGCCGAGTTTGGACAGGCGATCCCAGCCGAAGAAGAACAGGCCGACGAACGTGGCTTCCAGGAAAAAGGCCATCAGCCCTTCGATGGCCAGTGGCGCGCCGAAGATGTCGCCGACATAGTGACTATAGTAGGACCAGTTCATGCCGAACTGGAACTCCATCACGATGCCGGTGGCCACGCCGAGCGCGAAATTGATGCCGAACAGCGTCCCCCAGAACATGGTCATGCGCTTCCAGATCGGGCGACCGGTCATGACATAGACGCTTTCCATGATCGCGAGCAGGAAGGACAGGCCGAGCGTGAGCGGCACGAACAGGAAGTGATAAAGCGCAGTGGCAGCGAACTGGAACCGCGACAGATTGACGACGTCGAAGTCGATCATGATGGATCCCCCGAAAGTTTGGGATTGCGAAGCTTGCCGGCAAAGCCGAGAACTTTTTGGACGCGGGCACCGAGCCGCATCAGGTTTTGCAGGGTTTCCGGTGGCAGGCGCTGGATTTCGTCGAACCAGTCGGTGGACAACTCGATCAGTTCCAGCATGGCCTGCATGCGCTGGCGGGCGTGGACATCGGTTTCGCCTTCGGGCGCGTCGAGCAGCATGTCGCGCAACAGGCTGAGCGTCGGGTCGATTTCGCGCCGGCGCTTTTCTTCCATGAGCACGCGGAAGATTTCCCAGACATCGCCCAGGGATTCGTAGTAATCGCGCCGGTCGCCGACCCGGTTCGCCTGGCGGACCAGACGCCATGACTGCAGTTCCTTGAGCCCCATGCTGACGTTGGAGCGCGAGAATTGCAGGGTTTCGGCGATTTCATCCGCGTTCAGGGGATGCGGGGCGATGAACAACAGAGCATAGATCTGGCCGACGGTCCGGTTCACGCCCCAACGGCTGCCCATTTCACCAAAGTGCAGGATGAAGCGTTCGGATTGAGAAGACAGAATCATGGGGCGGTTTATTTGTTTTTGCAATTTCAGTATTTTCTGAAATAACAAGTAAAGCAAATATAGATCAAGTTTGATCATTTGCCAATGCCCCTACGGCCAACAGGCGATTTCGCGGCGCCCCGTCTGCGCAACGGGGCGCGGGCGGGGCCCAGGAAACCCCTGAAATCCCATCTCGAACGACAGACAGCGTCCGCTTGCCGATCGACCTGTTCAGAGGTTTCCTGCTACACCAGCACGCGTTCGATGCCGCCCGTGTTCGCGGCCTTCACATAGTCCGGCATCCAGTGCTCGCCCAGCAGGTGCCGGGCCATTTCCACCACGATGTAATCGGCCGACAGGCCCGTGTCCTGTTCATAGCGGGCCAGGCCCTGCAGGCAGGACGGGCAGGATGTGACCATCTTCACTTCACCCTGGAAACCGTCGGCGCGGATGGCGGCGGTGTTCTTTGCCAGTTCTTCCTGTTTGCGGAAGCGGACCTGGGTGGAGATGTCGGGGCGCGAGACCGCCAGCGTGCCGGATTCGCCGCAGCAGCGGTCGGTCTTGATGGCCTTGTCCGCGCCCAGCAGGGATTTCACGGTCTTCATCGGATCCTGCTGCTTCATCGGGGTGTGGCAGGGGTCGTGGTAGATGTAGCGCACGCCCTGGACACCGGTGATGTCCACGCCCTTTTCCAGCAGGTATTCGTGGATGTCGATCAGGCGGCAGCCGGGGAAGATTTTGTCGAACTGGTAGCTTTCGAGCTGGTCGTAGCAGGTGCCACAGCTCACGACCACGGTCTTGATGTCCAGATAGTTCAACGTCGTGGCCATGCGGTGGAACAACACGCGGTTGTCCGTGACCATCTGTTCGGCCTTGTCGGCCAGGCCGTTGCCGCGCTGCGGATAGCCGCAGCACAGATAGCCGGGCGGCAGCACGGTCTGCACGCCCACATGCCACAGCATGGCCTGGGTCGCCAGACCCACCTGGGAGAACAGGCGTTCCGATCCGCAGCCCGGGAAATAGAAGACGGCCTCGCTGTCAGGAGCCGTCGTTGCCGGGTTGCGGATGATCGGGATGATGTGCGGATCTTCGATGTCCAGCAGCTTGCGGGCGGTCTGCTTGGGCAGGCCACCGGGCATCCGTTTGTTGACGAAGTGGATGACCTGTTCGCGCACCGGAGCCTTGCCCACGGTGGCAGGGGGCTGGGCGACCTGTTTTTTCACCACGGGTGCCAGCAGATCATGGGCCAGGCGTTGGGCTTTGTAGCCCATGCCGATCATGGTGGCGCGAGTGGCTTTGATGACGCGGGGGTCTTTCGCGTTCAGGAAGAACATCGATGCCGCCGTGCCGGGATTGAAGGATTTTTTTCCCATGCGTCGCAGCAGGGCGCGCATTTCCATGGATACGTCACCAAAATCGATGTCCACTGGACAGGGGTTGAAGCATTTGTGGCACAGCGTGCAGTGGTCGCCGACGTCCTCGAATTCTTCCCAGTGCCGGATGCTGACGCCGCGCCGGGTCTGCTCCTCGTACAGGAAAGCCTCGATCAGCAGCGAAGTGGCCAGGATCTTGTTGCGGGGCGAATAGAGCAGATTGGCGCGTGGCACATGGGTGGCGCAGACCGGCTTGCACTTGCCACAGCGCAGGCAGTCCTTGATGGCGTTGGAAATGGCGCCGATCTCGGTGCGTTGCATGATCAGCGATTCGTAGCCCAGCAAGTTGAAGCTGGGCGTCCAGGCGCGCGTCAGGTCCGCGCCGGGCATCAATTTGCCGGCGTTGAAACGGCCTTCGGGGTCGATGCGCCGCTTGTAGTCCTGGAATGGCGCCAGTTCGGCCTCGGTCAGGAATTCGTATTTCGTCAAGCCGATGCCGTGTTCGCCCGAGATCACGCCGTCCAGGCTGCGGGCGATGGCCATGATGCGGGCCACGGCGTCGTTGGCCTCGCGCAGCATCTCGTAGTCGTCGGAGTTGACGGGGATATTGGTATGGACGTTGCCGTCGCCGGCGTGCATGTGCAGGGCGACAAAGACCCGGCTTTTCAGGATGCGGTCGTGGGTGGCCTGCAGGCCGGCCAGGACCGCTGCGCATTTGGCGCCCGCGAAGTGGCGTTCCATGGCGCTGCGAATGTCGGTCTTCCAGGAAATCCGCAGGGTGTGATCCTGGATCAGGTCGATGATGCGCGTGTCCGGCTGGGCGGACAGGCGTTCTTCCAGTTCGGGGCGGCGTGCCTCCAGGCCCAGTGAGGACAGGGTGTCCAGGCTGTCGGCCAGCGGCGCGTCCAGATGGTCCAGCAGCCAGGCCCAGCGGCGACGCACTGCGGCTAGCGTGTCCAGGGCGTCGCGGCGGCGGGCGGACAGGATAGTGTCGCGGGTGTGCTCGGCATCGTCGTGGTCTTCGGCCTTGCCGACCGGCAGGTCCCCGTCCAGATAGGCTTGCAGGGCATCAGCCAGGCGCAGCTTGTTGCGGGTGGACAGCTCGATGTTGATGCGTTCGATGGCGTCGGTGTATTCGCCCATGCGCTCCAGGGGGATCACGACGTCTTCGTTGATCTTGAAGGCATTGGTGTGGCGGGCGATGGCGGCGGTGCGTGCGCGATCCAGCCAGAATTTCTTGCGGGTTTCCGGGCTGGCGGCGATGAAGCCTTCGCCATGGCGCGAATTGGCGATGCGCACGACTTCGCTGGCCGCCAGGGCCACGGCGTTTTCGTCGTCGCCGACGATGTCGCCGATCAGGACCATCTTGGGCAGGGTGCCGCGCTTGCTCTTGGTGGCGTAGCCGACTGCGCGCAGGTAGCGCTCGTCCAGGTGTTCCAGGCCGGCCAGCAGCACCCCCCGGCTTCGACCTTGGGTTTCCAGGTAGTGCTTGACTTCGACGATCGAGGGCACGGCCAGCTTGGCCTGGCCGAAGAATTCCATGCAGACGGTGCGCGTATGCGCCGGCATGCGGTGCAGGATCCAGCGCGCAGCCGTGATCAGGCCGTCGCAACCTTCTTTTTGCACGCCGGGCAGGCCGGCGAGGAATTTGTCCGTGACGTCCTTGCCCAGGCCCGCCTTGCGAAAACGGCGGCCTTCGATCGCCAGGATTTCGGTCTTCAGCAGGGACTGCCCCGGGCGTTTGGCGCCGTCGAACCATTTGAGTTCGAAACGGGCTTCGTCGACTTCGTGGATCTTGCCCAGGTTGTGGTCCAGGCGGGTGATTTCCAGCCAGTTGCCCTGGGGATCCACCATGCGCCACCAGGCCAGATTGTCCAGCGCCGTGCCCCAGAGTACGGCTTTTTTGCCACCGGCGTTCATGGCGACGTTGCCGCCGACACAGGAAGCGTCGGCCGATGTCGGGTCCACGGCAAAGACGCGCCCGGCGGCTTCGGCGGCCTCGGCCACGCGGCGCGTCACCACGCCGGCGCCGGTCAGGACCGTATGGACAGGGGCTTCGACCCCTGGCAGGGCAATGGCTTCGACCGGGCCGATGGCGTCGAGCTTTTCGGTATTGATGACCACCGAGCGCCAGGACAGCGGGATGGCGCCGCCGGTGTAGCCGGTGCCGCCGCCGCGCGGGATGATGGTCAGGCCCAGCCGGATACAGGCGCGCACCAGGGCGGCGATTTCGTCTTCGGTGTCCGGCGTCAGCACGACGAAGGGGTATTCCACGCGCCAGTCGGTCGCATCCGTGACGTGCGAAACGCGTGACAGGCCGTCGAAACGGATATTGTCGCGGCGGGTCAGGCGGGACAGTTTTTTCAGGGTGGCATGGCGCAGTTCGGCCGTTTCCACGAAACGGGCCTCGAAGTCGGCGACGGCAGTGCGGGCGGCGGCCAGCAGTTTCTGGACCTGGGCATCGCGCGGGCCGTGATCGTCGTCGCGGCGATGGTCGATTTCGGCCAGCCGGTGGTCCAGGGCCTCGATCAACTGGTGACGGCGCTTGGGGTCGTCCAGCAGATCGTCCTGCAGGTAGGGATTGCGCAGCACGACCCAGATGTCGCCCAGCACCTCGAACAGCATCCGGGCCGAACGGCCGGTGCGCCGCTGCGAGCGCAGTTCGGACAGCAGTTGCCAGGATTCCTCGCCCAGCAGCCGGCAGACGATTTCACGGTCCGACCAGGAGGTGTAGTTGTAGGGGATTTCGCGCAGGCGCGGTGCCTGGGGGGATGCGAGCAGTTCGCGGGCAACAGGGGCGTTCATGAGGGTAGCGAGGAATCAGCGGCGCCCCTGGGACCGGGAGGGGCAATCGTCTAGGGAACATCGAGCCAGTCGAGCGGCAAGCGGGCGCTGTGGGTCCGGGATGGGATGCAAGGCGAGAATCGCAGCGATAGCCGGCGCGAGGACTGGTTCAGAGGATCCTTAGTTTAAGGGCAAAACGTCATGGATTCGAGATGAGCTTATGGCCGAGTGTGGTGGGTATTGGGTGTGGCAGTGGTTCAGAGCAGTCGGCTCACCCACGGCCAGGCGTGCAGCAGCGCAGCCGTCATGATGACGTAGCGCAGAAATTTGCCGATGGCCATGTAGACGACACAGGGCCAGAAAGGCAGGCGCAGCCAGCCGGCGACGGCACACAACGGATCACCGATGCCGGGCAGCCAGGACAGCAGCAGCGCGGGCGGGCCGAACCGCTGGAACCAGTGGGATGTCAGGGCATGCCAGCGGCCACCGGCGAGCGTGCTCTCATGCTCGGGTTCCGGCCGCCGTGCGCGCCAGCGCAGCCAGACGGCTTCCGCCCCGGCGCCCATGGCATAGCTGATGCTGCCGCCCAGGGTGTTGCCTACAGTGGCAACCAGCACGGCAGGCCAGAACATGGACGGCGTCAGCTGCACGTAGGCGAAGACTGCGGGTTCCGAACCCATCGGCAGCAGCGTGGCCGACACCAGACTGACGAGGAATATCGCGGGCAGCCCGACCTTGGGCAATGCAAACAAGGTCAGCAGCGTGTGGATCGAAGATTGCAGCCAGGCTTCCATGGTGGGTGGAGTGTAGCCTGTTGCGTGCGACACCATGCTTGTTGAGCGTGTGGCCGTGGGTGATGGCCGTTCAATCCCTGTGATATTCTTTTTGATTCCCTTTGTTACTCGCCATTTGCGCCATGTCCGTCGATTATCTGAAACGCATTCTGACGTCCAAAGTCTATGACGTCGCCCACGAAACTTCCCTGGACCTGGCGCCCCGAATTTCCAAGCGGATCGGCAATACCGTGCTGCTCAAGCGCGAGGACACGCAGCCCGTGTTCAGTTTCAAACTGCGCGGGGCCTACAACAAGATGGCGCACCTGAGCGAAGACGAACGGCGGCGCGGGGTCATTGCCGCATCGGCTGGCAACCATGCCCAGGGGGTCGCGCTGGCGGCCAGCCGCCTGAAATGCCGGGCGGTGATCGTCATGCCGGTGACCACGCCCCAGGTCAAGATCGACGCCGTGCGCGCCCTGGGCGGCGAGGTCGTGCTGTTTGGCGATAGTTTCACCGATGCGGCCGAGCACGCAGCTGAACTGCAGGCGCGTGACGGGCTGACGTTCGTGCATCCCTTTGACGACCCCGATGTGATCGCGGGCCAGGGCACGGTGGGCATGGAGATCCTGCGTCAACATCCGGGGCCCATCGATGCGGTCTTCGTTGCCATCGGCGGCGGGGGCCTGATCGCAGGGGTGGCGGCCTATATCAAGCAACTGCGCCCGGAAATCAAGATCATTGGCGTGCAGACCGTGGATTCCGATGCCATGGTGCGCAGCGTCCAGGCGGGCCGCCGGGTCCGGCTGGCTGATGTGGGGCTGTTTTCCGATGGTACGGCGGTCAAGCAGGTCGGGCAGGAAACCTTCCGCCTGGCGCGTGAATACGTGGACGATTACGTCACGGTCGATACCGACGCCATCTGTGCCGGCATCAAGGATGTCTTCCAGGATACGCGCAGCGTGCTGGAACCCGCCGGCGCGCTGGCGCTGGCCGGGGCCAAGCGCTACGTCGCCCAACACAAGTGGAAAGGCAAGACGCTGGTGGCCATCACCTGTGGCGCGAATATGAATTTCGATCGTCTGCGCTTCGTGGCTGAACGTGCCGATGTGGGCGAGGCGCGCGAGGCGCTGTTCGCCATCACCCTACCGGAAAAGCGCGGCAGTTTCCTGCGGCTGTGCGAGGCGGTGGGCCAGCGGGCAGTGACGGAATTCAACTACCGGATTTCCGACGCCGAACAGGCGCACGTCTATGTGGGCCTGCAGATCCGTTCGGAATCCGAAATCGAGAAACTGGCAGCGCATTTTCGCAAGCTGGATTTCCCCACCCTGGACCTGACCGGCAACGAGATGGCCAAGACCCACTTGCGCTACATGGTGGGCGGGCGTTCGAGCCTGGCCGAAAACGAAGTCCTGTACCGTTTCGAATTCCCCGAACGGCCTGGTGCGCTGATGAAATTCCTGGGCGGCATGAATCCGGAATGGAACATCAGTCTGTTCCATTACCGCAACCAGGGTGATGATTACGGTCGCATCCTGGTGGGCATCCAGGTGCCGCCCGCCGATAAAAAAGCGTTCAAGGAATTCCTGGCGACGCTGGGTTACCCGTGCTGGAACGAAACCGAGAACCCCGCCTACCGCTTGTTCCTGTAGTCAGGCCGTAGCCAGGTGCGCCGCCCAGGTCAGGCTGCCCGGGCCGGTGGCGGTGCTGGTTCGGCGTGCCCGGCAGGCGCACAGACGCGCGCCGCTGGGAACAGGATGCTGAAGACACTGCCTTTGCCCAGCGTGCTCTGGATGTCCAGGGTGGCCTCGTGACGCAGGGCGACGTGCTTGGCGATGGCCAGCCCCAGACCGGTGCCGCCCGTGGCGCGCGAACGGCCCCGGTCGGCGCGAAAGAAGCGTTCCGTCAGGCGTGGGATGTCTGTCGGGTCGATGCCGATGCCGGTGTCCAGGACGCGGTAGGCGGCGCCCCCGTCCGGGGTCGGTTCCCAGCGCACGGTGATCGTGCCGCCTGCCGGGGTGTAGCGCACCGCGTTGGTCAGCAGATTGCCGATGGCGGAAGCCAGTTCCGTGTCCTGGCCGCGGATGCGCAGGGTTTCGTCCAGGTGGACGTCGAAGACGTGCTGCCCGCCGGACAGCGCCTGGGCCTGGGCCTGGGCGGTACGAGACAGGGCTGCGATGGAAACGGGGCCGCCTTCCTGGTTGGGAGTCGATTCCAGCGAGGACAGGGTCAGCAGGTCGGCCACCAGAGCCTGCATATTGTGGGCCTGCTGGGCCATCAGGTCCAGGTAGTGGCGGCGCTGTGCTTCGGTCAGCGCATCGTCGGGCAGATCCTGCAAGGTTTCCACGAAACCCAGGAGCACCGTCAGGGGCGTGCGCATTTCGTGGGATACGTTGGCGACGAAATCCTTGCGGGTGTTTTCCAGTCGTTCGATCTGGGTAATGTCGCGCGTGACCATCAGGAACTGGCCGACCCCGTAGGGGGCCAGGTGCAACGACAGCGTGCGGGCCTGCATGTCGCTGCCCAGATGCAGGATCAAAGGCTGGTCCCAGGTGTCCTGGCTGGCGTAGCGGGCGAATTCCGGCGCGCGCACGATATTCAGGATGCTGTGGCCGCGATCCCGTTCCAGGTCCAGGCCCAGGTGGCTGGCGGCGGTCTGGTTGCACCATTGCAGGGATTTGTCCGGTGCCAGTGTCAGGGCGCCGTCGGGCAGGGCCTCGGCGGCCAGCAGGGCGCGATGGAAATTGCGCGCGCGGTCCTGCAGGTCCAGGCGGTTCTGCTTCAGTTTGCGGTAGATCGGTGCCAGGATCTCGTCCCATGGGCCGACCGAAGGCGGCGGGGGTTCGTCGATGGCACGCACCCAGCGGGCGATACGCGACAGTTGCAGGCCGCTGATCAGCACCATCATCAGCAGGCCCAGGGCAAAGACTGCCCAGCCGGTGGCGGCGCCCAGCCAGGCGCCCAGCAGCCAGCCGCCCAGTGCCCAGAGCGCGATGGAAACAAGCGTCTTGCTCATTGCGGATGTGTGATACTGAAACGATAGCCTGCCCCGCGCGAAGTCTGGATGACGCCTTCCAGGCCGGCAGGTGACAGGGCCTTGCGCAGGCGGCGGATGTGGACGTCCACCGTGCGTTCCTCGACGAAGACGTGATCGCCCCAGACCTGATCCAGCAGTTGGCCTCGGCTGTACACGCGTTCCGCATGCGTCATCAGGAAGTGTAGCAGGCGGAATTCCGTCGGTCCCATGGGCAGCGGCTGACCGTTGCCGGATACGCGCCGGGAATCGGGTTCCAGCCGCAGTCCGCCGGCCTCGATCGGGTCGCGGGTCAGTTGTGGCGCCCGGCGGCGCAGCAGGGACTTGATGCGCGCCAGCAGTTCACGCGGGGAAAAAGGCTTGGTGATGTAGTCGTCGGCCCCGGCCTCCAGGCCATCCACCTTGTCCTGTTCGGCGCTGCGGGCGGTCAGCATGATCAGCGGAATGTCGCGGGTGCGGGTATCGCTGCGCAGCTGGCGGGCCAGGCGGATGCCCGGCAGGTCGGGCAGCATCCAGTCCAGCAGGATCAGATCGGGCAGGATTTGCTGGATCTGATCCTGCGCCTGCTGTGCGCTCAGGGCGCTGCGCACGCTGTAGCCGGCATGCTGCAGGTTGATGGTCAGCAGTTCCTGGATGGCGGGTTCGTCTTCAATGAGCAGGATGGTAGCGGGCATGGGGCAAGTCTCACGAGGCGGCAAGGTCCGGTGCGGGGGTGCTGTTCCGGACGCAGGAGCGCGTGTATGGCACGCTTGTCATCATACGGTCGCATTATTTCATTGATGTGACGCTGTCACATAGGGCACGGCCTGTACCGTTTTGGGTCTTCTACAGTGGTACGATACGCGGATCATGAGTACACCCGCACCAGATGCCGGCCAGGGGCCGCAGACCCATTTCGGTTTCGAGACCGTCCAGGAAACGGACAAGGCCCGCCGCGTGGCCGAGGTCTTTCATTCCGTGGCCTCGCGCTATGACGTGATGAACGACTTGATGTCGGTGGGGCTGCATCGCGTCTGGAAGGCCTTCACCATTGGCCGCGCCCAGGTGCGCCCAGGCATGCGGGTTCTGGACATTGCCGGGGGCACGGGAGACCTGGCGCGCGCCTTTGCCCGTCGCGCCGGCCCCGAAGGCCAAGTCTGGTTGACCGACATCAACGATTCCATGCTGCGCGTGGGCCGCGACCGTTTGCTGGACAGCGGCGTGGTCGTGCCAACAGCGGTCTGCGATGCCGAATGCCTGCCGTTTCCCGATCAGTATTTCGACCGGGTATCGGTGGCGTTCGGCCTGCGCAACATGACGCACAAGGACCGTGCCCTGGCGGAAATGCGCCGTGTCCTGAAACCGGGCGGCAAGCTGCTGGTGCTGGAATTTTCCCGTGTGATGCCGGCCCTGGCGCCTGCGTACGATTGGTATTCCTTCAATATCCTGCCGAAAATGGGCCGGTTGGTGGCGGGCGACGAGGCCAGCTATCGCTACCTGGCCGAATCCATCCGCATGCATCCGGACCAGGAAACCCTGGCCGGCATGATGCGCGAGGCCGGCCTGGGGCGGGTGCAGTACTTCAACATGACGGCCGGCGTGGTCGCCCTGCACGAGGGGATCCGGCTGGACTGAACCTGCCCCCATGCTGCGCGGGGGTTCGGTTTTGTGGTATTTTTCAGGTTCATTCAGCTTTCTGTCAGGTTGCCGGTGTGTGCATGCATTGCGGCCCTGTCCCTAGGAGACTCCATGAACCTTCGCCTACCCCGTTGGGCCGCTGCTGCAGTGCTGCTGCTGGCTGCCCTGACCCTGCTGGCCGTGACCCAGGACGCGCATGCCCGCCGCCTGGGTGGTGGCATGAGCTTCGGTCGCCAGTCCACCAATGTGCTCAAGCAGCGTCAGGCCGTGAAGCCGCCTGCCGCGCAGGCCACCCCGCGTGCCGCCACGCCCGCTGCGGGCGCAGCTGCAGGGACGGCGGCGGCTGGTACTGCAGCCAAGTCGGGCATGTCCCGCTGGCTCGGTCCCATCGCCGGCATTGCGGCCGGTCTGGGGATCGCTGCGCTGCTGTCCAGTCTGGGGCTGTCGGGTGCCTTTCTTGAATTCCTGTCCAGCGCACTGCTGATCGGCCTGGTGGTCTTTGCCGTCATGTTCCTGGTGCGCCGCCTGCGTGGGACCCAGCAGCCGCTGGCCCGCGCCGCCGCAGGTGGGGCAGCGTCGGGTAACCATTATCGCCAGTCGGCGCCGCAGAACGGGGGCTTCGATCTGTCCGGCAGCCGCCCGGCGCCGGCCCCGGCTGCGTCCGCCGCTCCGGTGATCGAGGCCGTGTCTTCCGTCCAGACCCAGGATCCATCCTGGTTCATCCCGGAAGGCTTCGATGTGCCAGCCTTCCTGGATCAGGCCAAGCGCCAGTTCACGCATGTTCAATCCCTGTGGGATGCCGGCGACCGTGATGGCCTGCGTGAATTCCTGACGGACGATCTGCTGGCCGAAATCACGCCCCGCCTGCCCAGCCCCGACGAAGGCAATCGCACCGATGTCGTATTGTTGAACGCTGAACTGCTGGGGATCGAAACCGTGGCCGGGGGCCATCTGGCCAGTGTGCGCTATTCGGGCATGCTGCGTGAATCGGTCGGATCCGAGGCCTTCCATTTCGAAGAGGTCTGGAACCTGTACAAGGCGGATGGCGCTGGCTGGCTGCTGGCCGGCATCCAGCAGACCAACGCGCGCTGACCGGCTGCGCAGCCCTGGTTTTTGCGGCCGCCCCCCCGCCATGGGGATGGGCGGTCGCTTGCGTTCGGGCCTGCCTGCCCCTTACGCAAAACCGGTAAACTGGGGCCTGCGCCCAGACCCGGCGCGCACGGTCCCATCGTCCATGATCATGCCTTTTCCCTTGCCCTTGCCTTTTCCTGCCCCTTCCGAAATCCTGTTGCGGGGGCTGAATGCGTTGCTGCGCCGAGAATCCTGGGCCAGTGAACGGCTGATGGTGCAGGCCGGCAAGTCGCTGCGCCTGACGGCGGGCGAACCCTGGACCTTGCAATGCGTGATTGCAGCCGATGGCACCTTGCGGGCCTGCGACCGGGCCGTGGTGCCTGACGTCGTGCTGTCCATTCCGCCCGAGCGCCGCCGCGACCTGCCCGGTGCCTGGCGTGACGAAGGCCTAGCTGGCGTCACGGGTCTGGCACGGATCCAGGGGGATGCCGGTCTGGCGCATGTGGTGTCCGATCTGGCGCGCAGCTTGCGTTGGGATGTGGAAGACGATCTGTCGCGTCTCGTCGGCGATGTGGCGGCGGTGCGCCTGACCCGAGGCGCACGCGAGTTGGCTGGTGGCCTGACCCAGGCCGCGCGACGGATGCAGGACAATCTGGCGGAATATCTGGGCGATGAATCCGGCCTGGGTGTCCGGAACACGGCATTCCAGGCCTGGATGGTGGACCGCCAGACACTGGAATCCCGGCTCGAACGCCTTGACACCCGCCTGCGGCGGCTGGAGGGCGGGACATGCTGACCTTCCTGCGCCTGGCCTACATCCTGTGGATCGGCCTGCGCTACCGGCTTGACGAATTGCTGTTGTCCGGCATCCAGCACCCCTGGGCGCACAGGCTGCTGAAGATCGTCCGCCTGGGACGGCGCCCCCGTCGTCCGCGCGGTGAACGCCTGCGCCTGGCCCTGGAAACCCTGGGGCCGATCTACGTCAAGTTCGGTCAGGTGCTGTCCACGCGCCGTGACCTAGTGCCCCAGGACATTGCCGACGAACTGGCGCGGCTGCAGGATCGCGTGCCGCCTTTCCCGTCTGACCAGGCGGCCGCCATCATCCGCGAATCCCTGGGGGATACGCCCCAGAACCTGTTTGCCCGATTCGAGCGGGACCCTGTGGCCTCGGCGTCCATCGCTCAGGTGCATTTTGCCGAGCTGCACGATGGCCGCGAAGTCGCGGTCAAGGTCCTGCGCCCGGGGATGCGCGAAGCCATCGAGCGCGACCTGACACTGCTGCGCACGCTGGCGGGTCTGGTCGAGCGGATGGCGCCCGATGGGCGGCGGCTCAAGCCGCGCGAGGTCGTGGCCGAATTCGACAAATACCTGCACGACGAACTGGACTTGATCCGCGAAGCCGCCAACTGCAGCCAGTTGCGGCGCAATTTCGGCCCCGACACCGGCCGGGCTCACTTGTTGCGGGTGCCCGAGGTCGTCTGGGAATACTGCGCCAGCCAGGTCTTCACCATGGAACGCATGCGCGGCGTGCCGGTCAGCCAGGTCGATCGCCTGCGCGCGCTGGGGGTGGATATCCCGCTGCTGGCGCGCCAAGGGGTCGAGATCTTTTTCATGCAGGTGTTCTCGGACGGTTTTTTCCATGCCGACATGCATCCGGGCAACATCTATGTGTCCGACGACCCGGAAACACTGGGGCGCTACATTGCCCTGGACTTCGGGATCGTTGGCTCTCTGTCGGAATTCGACAAGAACTATCTGGCGCAGAATTTCCTCGCCTTTTTCCAGCGTGACTATCGCCGGGTCGCCCAGTTGCACATCGAGTCCGGCTGGGTGCCGCCCACCACGCGCGAAGAAGAACTCGAAGGCGCCGTACGCGCCGTCTGCGAGCCCTATTTCGACCGGCCTCTGGCAGAAATTTCCCTGGGTCAGGTATTGCTGCGCCTGTTCCAGACCTCACGGCGCTTCAATGTGGAAATCCAGCCCCAGCTGGTGCTGCTGCAGAAAACCCTGCTCAATGTCGAGGGCATGGGGCGCGAACTGGATCCGAACCTGGATCTTTGGCAGACGGCCAAGCCCTTTCTGGAAAAATGGATGCACCAGCGCGTCGGTCTGCGGGGCTTGCGTCAGCGCCTGGACCAGGAAGCCAGCCAGTGGTCGCAGATCCTGCCGCAGATCCCCCGTCTGGTCTATGCCCGCCTGAATCATCCTGACCCGGGACCGGCGATGCGGGCCGAACTCGAACGCCTGCGCCGTGCCCAGGACCGTTCCAATACCTTGCTGGCCGTGCTGTGCGGCATATTGGCGACTGGCCTGGCCGTGGCGGTCTGGGCGCTGACGCGCGGCGCAGGTGGTGTCTGATGATGGCGCCTGCCCGCTTCGAATCCAAGATCCTCGATCGTGCCGCCTGCGAACAGGCCGTGCGCGCCGGACATTTCCTGCGGCCACTGATCTTTACCAATGGCGTGTTCGATATCCTGCATCGCGGTCACGTCACCTATCTGGATCAGGCCGCCCAACTGGGGGCCACCTTGATCGTGGGGGTCAATACCGATGATTCCGTGCGCCGTCTGGGCAAGGGGCCCGACCGGCCCCTGAACGGGCAGGCCGACCGGGCGGCCCTGCTGGCCGCCCTGGCCTGTGTGGATGGGGTCGTGCTGTTTTCCGAGGATACGCCGCTGGAACTGATTCAGGCCCTGCGGCCTGACGTGATCGTCAAGGGCGGCGACTACGACATGGATGCGCTGCCGGAAACCGCTGTGGTGCGCGGCTGGGGCGGACGAGCCGTGGCGATCCCGTTCGAACACCAGAGATCGACCACGGCGCTGCTGCGCAAGATCAGAACTTGAAGCGTGACCGCGCCGTGCCGCGCAGGGGCTTGACGTAAGTGTCGAACAGGTACGTCGTGTCGAAATTGGCCGCGCTGGTGCGGGTGATGCGGCAGACCGTCATGATGGGTTTGTGGCCGACGATGGCCACCAGGCGGCCACCCACGGCCAGCTGGTATTTCAGGGCGTCGGGCACCGAAGGGACCGAGCCGGTGATCAGGATGGCGTCGTATTCGGCCGTGCCCCAGCCGGCATGCGCGTCGCCGGTTTCCAGGGTGACGTTGTGCACCTGGCAGCGCGCGAGGTTTGCCTGGGCGAATGCGGTCAGGCGGCTTTCGAGTTCGATGCTGGTGACCTGCTGACACAGCCGTGACAGCAGGGCCGCCTGATAGCCCGATCCGGTGCCGATTTCCAGCACGCAGTCGGTCGGCTGCAGCAGCAGTTCTTCGGCCAGTTTGGCTTCGACCTTGGGGGACAGCATGGTTTCGCGGGTGTCGATGCCGTCGATGACCAGCGGCAGTTCAGTGTCCGCGAAGGCCAGGGCGCGCAGATGCGGCGGGACGAAGCGTTCGCGGGGCATGTCGAAGACGGCCTGCAGCACCTGTTCGTCCTGGACGTTCCAGGGACGGATCTGCTGTTCGACCATGTTGAAGCGGGCGCGATCGGCGTCGGTGATGTCGTTGGCGTTCATGTCGCGTGGATGCACCTAGGATTGATTCGAGCCTGATTATAGGCCAGCCGCCCGGGTGGTGGGCTTGCGCGGGATCAGGCCAAGGCCCCCCAAAGGGCGTGGAAATGATGCACTGGTCCGTGACCTGTGCCGACGTGCAGCTGGCCGGAGGCCGCGATGGCGTGTTCCAGCCAGCGCTTGGCGTGGCGGGCCGCCTCGGGCATCCCGGGGGCGCGGGGCAGCAGGGCCGCCAGTGCGGCCGACAGCGTGCAGCCGGTGCCGTGTGTGTTGGGCGTGTCGATGCGGCGGCCCGGCAGTTCGATCAGTCGGTCGCCGTCGTGCAACAGGTCGATGGTGTCGTCGCCCGGCAGGTGGCCGCCTTTCAGGAAGACCCAGCGTTCGCCGTCGTCGGCCAGCAGCCGGCGCAGGCGTTCGGCCACGCGGCGCATGTCTTTCAGGTTGTCCACCGGGCTTTGTTCCAGCAGCACGCCGGCTTCCGGAAGATTGGGTGTGATGACCGTGGCCAGCGGGATCAGGCCCTCGCGCAGAGCGTCCACTGCCTGGCGTTCCAGCAGATGATCGCCGCTCTTGGCGACCATGACGGGGTCCAGCACCAGATGCGCCGGCTGCCAGTGCGCCAGGCGATCGGCCACGACACGGGTGACGCCGGCCTGGCCCAGCATGCCGATCTTGACCGCGTCCACGCGCACGTCGGCAAACAGCGTGTCGATCTGGGCGGCAACGAATTCCGGTGGCACCGGGGCGATGCCGGTGACCGCATGGGTGTTCTGCGCGGTCAGCGCGGCGATCACGGCCATGCCGTAGGCGCCCAGCGCGCTCATGGTCTTGACGTCGGCCAGCACGCCGGCCCCGCCCGAGGGGTCTACGCCGGCAATTGACAGGGTGTTGGGAATCATCGCGGTCTCCATGCAGAGGGGGCGCGCCGGAGCGGCACGCCCGGCGAGCGCAAGAGCCGGTAAGAATCAGGCGGCCCGGGTCGAAGGCAGCAGGCCTTCGGTGGGCGAACTGGGGTCGGCGTTGTAGTATTTGCGCGGGATGCGGCCGGCCAGGTAGGCCTCGCGCCCGGCTTTCACGCCCAGGCGCATGGCGTGCGCCATGCGGATCGGGTCACGTGCGCCGGCAATGGCGGTGTTCATCAGGATCGCGTCGCAGCCCAGTTCCATGGCGATGGCCGCGTCCGAGGCCGTGCCCACGCCGGCGTCCACCAGCACGGGAACGCGGGCCTGGTCGATGATCAGGCGCAGGTTCCAGGGGTTGACGATGCCCATGCCCGAGCCGATCAACGAGGCCAGCGGCATCACCGCTGCCACGCCGATGTCTTCCAGCATGCGGCACTGGATCGGGTCATCGCTGCAATAGACCATGACCTGGAAACCGTCGGCCACCAGCGTGCGCGCGGCGGCCAGGGTTTCGGGCATGTTGGGAAACAGATTGCCGGCATCGCCCAGGACTTCGAGCTTGACCAGATTGTGGCCATCCAGCAGTTCGCGCGCCAGGCGCAGCGTGCGCACGGCATCGTCGGCGGTGTAGCAGCCGGCCGTGTTGGGCAGGATGGTGTAGCGGTCCGGCGGCAGGAAATCCAGCAGATTGGGTTCGCCCGGGTTCTGGCCGATATTGGTGCGGCGGATGGCGACGGTGACGATTTCCGTGCCACTGGCCTCGATGGCCTGGCGGGTCTGTTCGAAATCGCGGTATTTGCCGGTGCCGACCAGCAGGCGGGAATGGAAGACGCGGTCGGCGATGATGAGAGGGTCTGGGGAGGTCATGATGGCAAGATTCGGTGCGGAACGAATGAAACGGGCCGCCGTGGGGCGCGGCGGCCCATGTTGCAAGGATAATCCATTTGCGGGATGGCGTTGTCAGACGCGCACGTGATGTGCTGGGGCGTGCAGTTTGTCTATGCCATTCGTAATATATGTTGGTTTATGGATAAAATGGGTGCTTTGTCTTATTGGATCGAACTTGTGCGGCGGGATATGCCAAGAGCTGCGCGACACCAAAAAGGGGGAAGAAACATGTTGGGATCCAAGAAAGCCCTGGCTGCAGCCTTGGCAGCGACCCTGTTTGCAACCGGCTGCGCCACGGATGGCAGTGGGGGTGGCTGGGGAACCAAGCAGTCGATTGGTACCGCGGTCGGGGCAGTTGCTGGCGTGCTCCTGGGCAGCCAGATCGGCGGGGGTTCGGGCCGCACGGTTGCGATGATTGCCGGCGCGTTGGCCGGTGGCGCGCTGGGCAATTGGATTGGCTCCAATCTGGATGCCAAGGATCAGGAAGCCCTGGCGGCCAGTACGCAACGCGCTCTGGCCAGTGGCAAGACCCAGACCTGGGCGTCCGATCATAGCGGTGCCAAGGCCACCATCCGTCCGGTTGCGTCCAAGACGCAGACGCACGAAGGATCCCTCAAGCGGTCCCAGAATGTCGTTCAGGTCAAGACGCTGCATGCATTGAACGAGACCTGGCAGGCCAAATCCTCGACCAATTTGCGGGCTGGCCCCAGTACGTCAAATGCCAAGATCGGCAGTCTGTCCAATGGGCAGACGTTCACCGCCTTGGGTCGGACCGAGAACGATTGGATCGCCGTTGGTCGTAAAGGGGTGACGGTTGGCTATGTCTATGGCCCGTTGGTCAAGCCGGTTGCGGTGGCCAAGGCCGACCAGGCGATCGATCTGGATACCATGACGGTCGCGCAGGCGCAGTCGCAGGGTTTTGATCTGGATGCGATCGAACCCGCAAAACCGGTCGTGGACCAGATCGCCGTCCAGACGACATGCCGCACGGTGCAGTATGACGTGACGACAGCCCAGGGCAGCGAATCCAAGACGGTTGATGCGTGTCAGCAACCGGATGGCGCATGGCAGATCGGGTGATGCAGATGGATCAACGTGTCTGGGTGCTGGCCGTGGCGGGGGCCTTGGCAGCAAGCCCTGTGTGGGCCGAATCTTCCCGTCTGGCCTTTTCCAAGGCGGAAAACGTCGAAATCTTTGTCGAACATGCTACAGGGACGCCGTGGTGCTCGGAGCAACCTGATTTGCGTGTGGTGTTCCATGGACCAGCAGACCTGGATGCGCTGGGGCGCCTGATGCCCAAGCTGGGTGCCTTGATGGCACAGCAATGCCCGCAGGCCAGCGCCTTGACCTGGCAGGGGCAGGACAAGGCGGGCAAGGCCGTTGCGCGTGGGACCAGCAGCAAAACAGCGCAGTGGCAGATGGTGGTAGCGCCTGTGTCTTCCGGCACTGGCGAGGCTGCGGTTGAGGCCCCAGTTGAGGCCCCAGTTGAGGCCCCAGTTGTAGCAGCGGCTGCGGCGACTCCCTCGGATCCGAGCACGGCAGCAGCGGTTCCCCCCGAAGCACCTGTCGTGTCGGCGCAGGGTGGAGACAATGTGCGTGTCGCTGCGTCGGACCCGAAGGAGACTGAGCCAGCCGTCATTGCCAAGGCAGAGGCTGAAAAGCCGGCGCCTGAGCAGGCGCCGGCCGAGCCCCAGCAGGCGCGGGCTTTGGACACCCTGGGTGCGGCTGATTTCGACGTCAAAGGCTGGAAACCGCAAAACGAAGCCGCTGTGCTGGCGGCGTCACCCTTTCTCAAGGAAATGCAGGATCAGAATGGCTGCAAGATCCGTGCCGGGTTCAATCTTGGGCAGGATGCGCAGTACGTGTCTCTGTTGTCCGAAGGGGTGACATGTGCGGCAGACGGCTATGCCCAGGGGGCGGGCAAATTGACTTTGCAGCGTTCGGATGGCGCGGTGATCGGGCGCACGAACAAGCTGTATTTCAACCATGGCTATGCTTTTGATGAACCGGTTCAGACTGCGGCGCTCGTGGGAACCAATGGCCGGGATACGCTCTGGTTCGGCTTGGGCAACAACCCGGCGTTTCAGGCGTATTTTCTGCTGCGGGTACGGGTGGCACCCGGTTATGTGATGGCTCCGTTGAATGTGGGGGGCAATCTGGATGTCATGACGGCGCAGGACAGTATTTTCAGGCAGGCGGCCGATATCAGCCAGGCCTTGAATGCTTCATTGACGGCGTTGCAGACGGTCGCCCTGCCTCAGGCGCGCTCTGTCCATGTGCGTTTCGCAGACACCCTGGAAGGTGCGCTGACCGAGGATCGCGAACACATGATGTACGCCATTCGGGCCAATCGCGACTGGAATTACGCCAAGCGAGTTGCGGTGGGAGACTGGAAGTTCCAGTTGGCGCGTGCAGACAACTACGTGTTCTCTCGTGAGCAACGCAAGGCCGAACAAGAACGTCTGCGTCAGCAGCAGGCCGAACGCGCAGAAGCACAGCGCCAGCAGCAGCTGGCCTGGGAAAGGCGGCTTGCCCTGCAGAATCAGGCCCGGCAGGCCGAGCGGCAATTGGCGCAGTATCAGGAACTGGTCGACAAGGACAAGGCCGCGCCGGATAGCCTGTTGCGCCAGTATTTCATCCGTTCGACGCCCTATGTCCCCTTCCAGGGGCGCGCCTATGCGCGCCTGTACGCCGGGGGGACGATGGATTTTCAGCAGATCGTCCACGTCAGCGGGCACGAGGGTGCCGATGCAGTGGTGGATTTCCCCTATGACTTGCGGATCGTGGGTGGTCGGGACCTGAAAAAGTCCTGGTATGCGGTTCGTGGCAAGGCGGCGACGGATTCGAAACGGCTGGACAAAGACGGCCTGTCGATGACATTGGTCACGCCCAGTGCCGATAGCGGGGTGCAGCCTTGCAAACAAGAGGGCTGTACCGATTTGGCCGATCCACTGGCGGTCATGCGCCTGTTGCATGGCATGCCGGACTGGACGCCAGAGGCAGCACAGCAGCAGATTGATCAGGCCAGGTCTGAGGGGTGATGGAAATGGACCAACGAAAGAAAGTCCTGTCCCTTGGAGGGGCAGCAGCAGTCGTCGTGGTGGGGGGCTGGTTGGTGGCATCCTCGGTGGCGACCAATCGTGCGGAAGACGCCTTGTATCGGTTTCTGGATCAATACAATTTGCGTGATGTTGTGCATTGGCGGGATCTTTCCGCATCCCCGCTGGGCTCCGCAACCCTGAAGGATGTGACGATTCGGCTGGGCGGTGGCAAGGACGCGGGGCAAGTCACCATCGAGCGCGTCATCTTGTCCGATCTGGAAAACTCTGCAGACCGCAAGACTGCCCACATCGAAATGCGGGCGGTATCCGACCGGGATGGTTTCAGTCCTCTGGCACAAACCGATCTGATCCAGGCCGGTGGGCGTACCGATCTGCCGCCTTTCTCGTTCGATCTATCCTGGGACTTGAATGGTCAGGCGGACCAGGGAGGATTGCGCTTTTCCCTGGATCAGCCCGATGCCTTCCGCGGGAGTTTCAACCTGGACCTGACGCGCGTGCGCGACCTGGTGCGCTGGGTGGATCGCCTGGGGGACAGCAAGGCCGAAGAAATCCCCGGCATGCTGGGCGGGGCTGCCTTTTTCGGGCCTTTGGGTGTTCTGGCGGCTGTCGGTCAAAAACTGCAGCAACTGGAAATCCGCGCGGTGCACGCCAGTGTGAAGGACGAGGGCTATGCGCAACGGGTTCGCGCCCTGGTGGCGCGGCACGGTTTTGCCGCTGTGCCCGGACAGGGTGCGGCTGCCAAGCAGCGTGCCAAATGGCTCCAGGAAAAAGCCGACGAGGGCAAGAAACAGTGCAAGCACGATCCCGAAGCGGTGTTCGATGGGGCGCCGTTGCAGCGTGATGACTGCCTCGCATTGCTGGACTTCCTGACGGGCGGATCATCCTCGCTGTCGATGAACATGGCGCCGGCGCGCCCAGTGTCCTTGGAGCAGTTGTTCAGTGGGGGTGGGCGGCGCGATGCGTATCGTCCCCTGCGCTTGCTGGAAATGCGCCTGGACAATTGATGCTTGGCTGGCTGGCATTAGCCAGCCTCAAGGCCGCGCGCGGCTGTCGCGCAGGTCTGCGCAGATCGTTTCGGCCGCAGCCACCAGACGCGGCCCTGGCCGGTGCAGCTGGTCGGGGTCGATGGCGTAGATGCGGCCCGTGCGGGCCGCTGCCAGGCCGTGCTGCGCCCACCACGCCCGTCGTGCGGCCAGGGTGTCGTGACCAGAGGGTGACAGGATCAGCACCTGGGGATTCAGGTGCAGCACCGATTCCACGCTGATCTGCGGCGCGGGGATCGTGCTGTCGGCGTAGGGGTTGACGCCGCCGCAACGCGCCAGCAGATCGTTGGTCAGCGGGTCCCGGCCCAGTGTGTACAGCGGATCGGCGCTGATCTCGATGAAGACCGTCTGCGGTGGAGGTGGCGCTGGCCGCAGGGCGCGGATGCGGCGCTCCAGGTCGCGCGCCGTGTCTTCGGCGGTGCGTTGCGTACCCAGGCGCGCGCCCAGGTCGCGAATCAGTTGGGGGATGTCGTCCAGCGATTTCGGATTGGTGTAGATCAGGGGCACGCCCAGCGGGGCCAGGCGCTGCGCCAGCGATCGTGTCACGTCGGACGGCTGCCAGCCGATCACCAGGGTCGGGCGCAGCGCCAGGATGCTTTCCTCGCTGAACTGGATGCCGTCGCCGACGCGCGGGATGGTGCGCGCCTCAGGCGGATAGTCGCTGCTCAGGACGGTGCCGACGATGTCGGCGCCGGCCCCGGCGGCGTAGACCAGTTCGGTGGCGTTGGGCGCCAGGGTGATGATGCGGGGCGAGGCTTCGGTCGCGTGGACCGTGCCGATGCACAGGCAGGTGGCGGCCGCCAGGCCCAGGATGCGCCGCCGCATCCTGCCGCCGAAGCCGTCCGCCGCTCGCCTCATCGCTACATCCGCCAGGACAGGTTCACGAACACATTGGATCCCGGTGTGTTGTAGCCATCCACCAGCACGTAGTTCTTGTCCAGCACGTTGTTCCAGCGCACCTGCACGCCCAGTGACTTGCTGAAATCATAGGTGGCGGTCAGGTTGACCAGGGAGAAGCCGCCCAGGCGGGTCTGTTCTGTCCTGAACGTGGCGGAGTTGTAGACGTTGTCGTAGCGGTTGCCGGTGTATTGGTATTCCGCGCCCAGTTTCAGGGCCTGGATGCGGTGTTCGACGCCCAGGTGGAAGACCTGGCGGGCGCGGCGAATCAGCTGGCTTTGGGTGCCGGGGGCCGGATCATCGTTGCGTGGATCAAGAAAATCGGCACTGGCCCGGACGGTGGTGCCGCCGAAATCGTGCTCACCGGACAGCGTGATGCCGCGGATCGTGGCGCTATCCAGGTTGTTGGTCTTGAACAAGGCATTGTCCCAGACGATCAGGTCGCGGATTTTGTTCTGGAACAGCGTCAGGCGTGCCTGGGTTCGTTCGCCTGCGTAGGCAATATGGGCTTCGATGTTGCGGGATTTTTCCGGCTTGAGATCCAGATTGACGGAGCCGGGGTAGTACATGTCGTTGAATGTCGGCGCATGAAAGCCCGTATTGCCCGCGATCCCGATCTGCCAGGCATCGGTCAGATCGAAATCCAGACCCAGGCTACCGGTCGTCTGGTTGCCGTAGTCCGTGTAGTTGTCGTTGCGCACACTGGCCTGGGCATGCAGCCGCTCGATTCGGCCCTTGTAGATCAAGCCGATGGCATTCGTATTCCGGTCCGTCCGGTCATAGCGCGTGTGGGCCTGGATCCGTTCCTCGGTTCGTTCGGTGACCAGCGATAGACGATGCTGCGGCAGGAATTGCCAATTGTTCTGCCAGGAAAAAATACGACGCAGGCTGCTGGTATCGTCGAACGTGGCGGGGTTGCGCGATTCGACGGTGTCCTTGTTCCAGCCAAAGCGCAGGACACTTTCCCATTGATCGGTGATGCGGTCCGTCGAGGTGATCGCGTAGGCTTGTTGCCGATACAGGCTATAGACGTTTTCCAGGGGGAAGCTGGCCCAGGTCAGGGGATCGTAGCCGGCGGCATCGAAGTCCCCATCGGTATAACCGTTGTAGGCGCTCAGGCCGATGTGGTGGCCTTCTGCCCAGCGATAGCCCAGCGTGCCGGAAACCGCATGGCTGCGGTAGCCGTCCTTGTCCGGAGAGTGCATGTCGTTGGGGGCCTGATTGGAGAACCGGGGGCGTTGGACGTCAAACCCCTTGCTGGTCGCCGCGCTGGCCGAAAAACTGTAGTCCCAGCCCTGGGCGGCGCCTGACAGGCCCAGGCTGGATTTGGCGGTTTCATGGGTGCCGTAGCCTGCATTGGCCCAGGCGGACAGAGGGCGGTCCTGCACGCCTTTTTTGGTGATGATATTGATCACGCCGCCGATGGCATCCGACCCATACAGGCTGCTGGCGGCGCCGCGCAGGATTTCGATGCGTTCGACCATGGCCGGGTCAATGGCGGGGAATGCGGCGCCTCCGGATGTGGATCCGTTGACGCGCATGCCGTCGATCAACACCAGGGTCTGGTTGGCATTCGCGCCGCGCAGGAACAGGCTGGTGATCGTCTGCGGCCCGCCGCTGTTCGTGAACTGCACCCCCGGCGCCCGCCCGATGATCTCGGCGATGCTGTCGCCGCGCGCCTCGGCCAGTTGCTGCGGGCCGATGAGGGTGACGTCGCCGATGGCGTCGGCCAAGGGTTCGGCACTGCGGCTGGCGGTGACGACGATATCCCGCAAGGTGGGGACGGTGGATTCCGGGGGGGGGGATTGGGCCGTGGCGGCCAGGGGAAGCAGACAGCAGGCAGCCGCAAGGCGGCGCGCAATGAAGACAGACATGACGAGGCCCTGTATGGCGCGCGTCCCCGCACGCCGGAATGGAAAATCGCCCGTGGGCCGTGTGGTCCGCCCGCATGTGTGGGGATGCCGATGGCCGCGCCGGGCGGGTCAGGTGTCGAAGCAGGCCGGTATCGGGCTGGCATGAAATCATGCGCACCGTTGCGGGGGCAGCACAGCTGGGCTCATGGGTGAGCCGTCTGTTTCCCGTTTGAATCCGTCGACACCCGGTGGGGGTGCCGATGGATACCTGTTTCGCCGCGCACTATAGCATGTGGCTTTCCCGGGGCGCGTGGATTTTTTCGGGAAACCGCCGTATTACTTTAAATATGAAGCGGCTGGATGGGCCTGCAGTGCCGCTGCCCTGGCGGGATACGCGACGATACAATGGGCCTTTCCCTGTCTTGCCTGGACTGCTCCGTGACCTACCCAGCCTTGCCCCATCCCATCGAATCCTATACCCGGGGCGCCGAGTTCGTGCGCCTGCTGGGCCAGCGCATCGTGGTACTGGACGGGGCCATGGGCACCATGATCCAGCGCTACAAGCTGACCGAGGCGGATTTCCGGGGGGACCGCTTCACAGATCATGACCGCGACCTGAAGGGCGACAACGAATTGCTGTCCCTGGTGCGGCCCGACGTCATCCGCGAGATCCATCGCGCCTATCTGGATGCCGGTGCCGATGTGGTCGAAACCAATACCTTTGGCGCCACGCGCGTGGCTCAGGGCGACTATGGCCTGCCGGATCTGGCGTATGAACTGAATGTCGCCTCGGCGCGGCTGGCGCGCGAGGCCTGCGATGCGGTGGCTACCCCCGATCATCCCCGTTTCGTGGCCGGGGCGATCGGGCCGCAGCCCAAGACGGCGTCCCTGTCGCCGGACGTCAATGATCCGGGCGCGCGCAACGTGACCTTCGAAGAACTGCGCGTGGCCTACACCGAACAGGTCAACGGCTTGATCGATGGCGGCGCGGACCTGCTGCTGATCGAAACCATTTTCGATACGCTGAATGCCAAGGCGGCCATTTTTGCGATCGAAACCATTTTCGAGGACCGTGGCATCCGCCTGCCGGTGATGATCTCTGGTACGGTGACCGATGCGTCCGGGCGCATTCTGTCGGGGCAGACGGTCGAGGCCTTCTGGAATTCCGTGCGTCACGCACGCCCCGTCACCATCGGCCTGAACTGTGCGCTGGGCGCGGCATTGATGCGTCCCTATGTGGCCGAACTGTCCAAAATCTGCGACACCTACGTCTGTGTCTATCCCAATGCCGGCCTGCCCAATCCCATGGCCGAGACGGGTTTTGACGAAACACCGGCCGACACTTCCAGTCTGCTGGAAGAATTCGCCCAGGCGGGATTGGTGAATGTGGTGGGCGGCTGCTGTGGCACCACGCCGGATCACATCCGCGAGATCGCCCGCAAGGTGCGCTTTCTGCCGCATCGGCAGCCGCCGGTCATTCCGGTCAAGACGCGCCTGTCGGGCCTGGAGCCGCTCAATTTCGATCGTGACACGCTGTTCATCAATGTGGGCGAGCGCACCAACGTCACCGGCAGCAAGATGTTCCTGCGCCTGATCCGCGAGGAAAAATTCGACGAAGCCCTGTCGGTGGCCCGCCAGCAGGTGGAAAACGGCGCCCAGATCATCGACGTCAACATGGACGAGGGCATGCTCGATGCCCTGGCCATCATGCCGCGTTTCCTGAACCTGCTGGCGTCTGAACCGGACATCTCGCGTGTGCCGGTGATGATCGACAGTTCGAAATGGCCGGTGATCGAGGCCGGCCTGCGCTGCGTGCAGGGCAAATGCGTGGTCAACTCGATTTCCATGAAAGAGGGGGTCGGGCCTTTCATCGAGCAGGCCAGGCTGTGCCGCAAGTACGGGGCTGCCGTGGTGGTCATGGCGTTCGATGAGGATGGCCAGGCCGACAGTCTGCAGCGGCGCATCGATATCTGTTCCAAGGCCTACGACATTCTCGTCAATCAGGTGGGTTTCCCGCCCGAGGACATCATTTTCGATCCCAACGTCTTTGCCATTGCCACGGGCCTGGAAGAACACAACCGCTACGGCCTGGATTTCATCGAAAGTGTGGGCTGGATCACGGACAATCTGCCGCATGCCCGCACCTCGGGCGGCATTTCGAACGTCAGCTTTTCGTTCCGGGGCAACGAGGCCATGCGCGAGGCCATTCACGCCGTCGTGCTGTATTACGCCACCCAGCGCGGGCTGACCATGGGCATCGTCAATGCGGGTCAGCTGGGCGTCTATTCCGAACTGGATCCCAAGGTCAGGGATCTGATCGAGGACGTCGTCTTCAACCGCGAGACCCCGCTGGGCCGGACCGACCCGGCCGACGAGCGCACGTCCACTGAACGCCTGGTCGAACTGGCCGATACGCTGCGCGGCGCGGGCAAGAAAAAAGAGGAAGACCTGACATGGCGCCAGGCGCCGGTGCGCGATCGCCTGACGCATTCGCTGGTGCATGGCATCACGACCTTCATCGTCGAGGACACGGAAGAAGTCCGCCAGGAAATCATGTCGGCGGGTGGGCGGCCCATCGAGGTGATCGAAGGGCCGTTGATGGACGGCATGAACGTGGTGGGCGATCTGTTCGGTTCGGGCAAGATGTTCCTGCCCCAGGTGGTGAAATCGGCGCGCGTGATGAAACAGGCCGTCGCGCATCTGCTGCCTTTCATCGAGGAAGAAAAGCGCCAGCTGGCCGAGGCCGGGGGCGACGTGCGCTCCAAGGGCAAGCTGGTCATCGCCACGGTCAAGGGCGATGTGCATGACATCGGCAAAAACATCGTCACCGTCGTTCTGCAGTGCAACAATTTCGAGGTCGAGAACATGGGCGTGATGGTGCCCTGTGCCCAGATCCTGGGAAAGGCCAAGGAAATCGGTGCCGACATGGTCGGCCTGTCGGGGCTGATCACGCCCAGCCTGGAAGAAATGGCCTATGTGGCCTCGGAAATGCAGCGCGATCCCTATTTCCGCGAACGCAATATTCCACTGCTGGTGGGCGGGGCCACCACCAGCAAGGTGCACACCGCCGTGAAGATCGCGCCCAACTACGAAGGGCCGGTGATCTACGTGCCCGATGCCAGCCGTTCTGTCGGGGTGGCCACCAGCCTGATGTCCGACCAGGCCGATGCGTACATCAAAGACATAGCCGATGAATACGAACTGGTGCGCCATCGTCATGCCAACCGTCAGGCCACGCCGATGCT
>Ga0265295_1002161_pt1 | contig 32183 bp, 30 predicted proteins | sample Munlansysbiofilm_FD_192503 | JGI IMG/M metagenome (GOLD analysis project Ga0265295, IMG submission 192503) | Leachate microbial communities from a municipal landfill in Southern Ontario, Canada - Methane capture system biofilm | ecosystem: Engineered > Solid waste > Landfill > Unclassified ... | reverse complement strand
CGAGAACATCGGCTTCTCCAAGTTCGTGAGTCTGGGCAACAAGGCCGCGCTGGACGAGTCGCGCATGCTCGAATACCTGGGCCGCGACCCGAACACCAAGGTCATCCTGGGCTACATCGAGAACGTAGAGCACGGCCAGGAGTTCCTGCGCCAAGCCGCCGCCGTGACCCGCGCCAAGCCGGTGATCATGATCAAGTCCGGCACCACGGCCGCCGGAGCCAAGGCCGCCAGCTCCCACACCGGAGCCATCGCCGGATCGGACGCGGCCTACACCGCGGCCTTCCGCCAGAGCGGCGTGATCCGGGTGGCCGACGTGGAGTCCCTGTTCAACCTGGCCGAGGCCTTCTCGCACCAACCCCTGCCCAGGGGGCCCAACCTGGGCATCGTGACCAACTCCGGCGGTCCCGGCATCCTGGCCGCCGACGCCTGCGAACGCTCCCGGCTGCACATGGCCTCCCTGAGCCCGGCCACCATCGCCAAGCTGCAATCCTTCCTGCCCAGCTTCGCGGCCCTGTACAATCCCGTGGACATCATCGGCGACTCGGACCCGGCGCGCTACAAGCAGGCCATCGAGGCCGTGCTCACCGATCCCATGGTCCATTCCCTGCTGGTCATCCTGACTCCGGTGGCTTCGGTGGAGGTGGAGGCCACGGCCCAGGTCATCGTGGACCTCTCGCGGCGCTCGGACAAGCCGATCTTCGCCTGTTTCATGGGCAAGAAGCAGGTCGCCCCGGGGCGGCGCATTCTCCAGGAGGGGGGCGTGCCCTGCTACGCCTTCCCGGAACCGGCCATCCGCAGCATCGAGAGCATGTACGTACACGCCCTGAACCGGGCCCGGCCCGAACCGGTGTACCCCGAGGTCGTCCGCGACCTGGAGCGGGCCCGCGCGGTCATCGACCGGGCCGTGACGCGCGGCCTGACCGAGATCGTGGAGTTCGAGGCCCAGGAGATGCTCGCGGCCTACGACCTGCCCACCCCGAAGACCATGCTGGCCCGGGGCAGCGACGAGGCCGTGGCCGCGGCCGAGGCCATCGGCTATCCCGTGGTGCTCAAGATCGCCTCGCCGCAGATATCCCACAAGTCCGACGTGGGCGGGGTCAAGGTGGGTCTCGCCGACGCCGCGGCCGTGCGCGCGGCCTTCTTCGACATCACCACCCGGGCCCAGCGCCTGCGCCGCGACGCCTACATCGCGGGCTGTCTGGTCCAGGAGATGGCCCCCAAGGGCTCCCGGGAGGTCATCATCGGCTTCAAGCGCGACGAGCAGTTCGGGCCGTTGCTCATGTTCGGCCTGGGCGGCATCTATGTGGAGATATTGAAGGACATCGCCTTCCGTCTGGCCCCGCTGTCGCGGGCCGACGCCTTCGAGATCGTGCGCGAGATCAGATCCTACATGCTCCTCAAGGGCGTGCGCGGGGAGCAACCGGTGAACTTCAAGGCCATCGAGGACATCATCCTGACCATGTCCCGGCTGGCCCTGGACTTCCCGGAGGTCTACGAGGCGGAGTTCAATCCCGTCCTGGTCAACCACGAACGGGCCGTGGTGGCCGACGTGCGCATGACCCTGCATCTGAACGGTCCGGAAACGCACAGCCAAGAATAGGGCCCTCGCGGGCCGGGGAGGTCGTCATGGTCGGCGTGTACGTGGGTTCCACCGCCGGGTATTCGGGCAAGAATCTCATCGCCATGTCTCTGGGGCTCAAGTTCCAGAAGGAGGGCCTGAACGTCGGCTACATGAAGCCGGTGGGCGCGGTGCCGCGCCGCACCGGGGACAAGGTGGGCGACGAGGACGCCTTCTTCGTCCAGGACGTGCTCGGCCTGGACCAGGACCCCGAGCTGGTCACGCCCGTGCTCGTGACCCGCGACTTCACGATCAAGGCCTTCACCACCGGCTGCGGCGACCTGCTCTCGAACATCGGCCGGGCCTACGCCAAACTCTCGGAGGGCAAGGACGTGATGCTCATCCAGGGTTCGGGCACCTTCCTCGGCTCGGGCACCTACTGCGGGGTGGAGGGCAGCCGGGTGGCCGCCTCCCTGGGCGCGAAAACCGTGCTCGTGGACCGCTACCAGAAGGAACTGCGCTACGACTACATCCTGCGCAGCAAGGCCGTCGCCGGAGACGACCTGGCCGGGGTGATCTTCAACGACGTCCCCGAATCCTACATGGAGGAGGCCACCGGCCTCATCCAGCCCTTCCTGGAGAAGAAGGGCGTCACCGTGCTCGGGACCATCCCCTCGGACCCGCTCATGGGCGCCATCAAGGTCACGGACCTGGCCGAGCGCCTGAACGGCAAGGTCATCTCGGCCCAGGGCAAGGGTGAGCGGGTGGTGGAGAGCTTCCTCATCGGCACCATGCAGGTGGAGAACTTCCTGACCCACTTCAAGCGCCACAAGAACTCGGCGGTGATCGTGGGCGGGGACCGCTCGGACGTGCAGCTGGTGGCCCTGGAGGGCAGTTCGCCCTGCCTCATCCTCACCGGCAACCTCTATCCCAACGACATCATCCTGACCCGTTCCGAGGTGCTGGAGACGCCGATCATCGTGGTCCGCGAGGACACCTTCACCGTGGCCAAGAAGATGGAGAACATCCTCACCAGCCACAAGCTGCGGGACATGATCAAGGTCAACCACGGGGCCCAGCTGGTCATGGCCAACGTGGACTACGCCCTGCTCAAGAAGCGCGTCGGGTTGTAGGAGCTGGAAAACGAAAAGAGGCGCGGTTCCCGGTGAGGGGCCGCGCCTTTTCCGTTTCCTAGGGGCGAAGGCTAAAGGATATACCGCGACAGATCCCGGTCCTCGACCACGTCCTGGAGCTGGGACTGGACGTAGGCCCGGTCGATGGTCACGCTCTGGCCGCCCCGGTCGGGCGCGGCGAAGGACAGTTCGGCCAGGAGCTTCTCCATGATGGTGGACAGCCGCCGCGCGCCGATGTTCTCGGTTTCCTGGTTGATCCTTTCGGCCATGGCCGAGATTTCCTCCAGGGCCTCGCGGGTGAAGTCCACGGTCAGCCCCTCGGTCTCCAGCAGGGCCTTGTACTGCACGGTGAGCGCGTTCTTCGGCTCGGTGAGGATGCGGTAGAACTCGTCCTTGCCCAGGGCTTCCAGGGTTTCGCGCAGGGGGAAGCGGCCTTGGAGTTCGGGGATGAGGTCCGAGGGCTTGCTCTGGTGGAAGGCCCCGGCGGCGATGAACAGGATGTGGTCGGTCTTGACCATGCCGTACTTGGTGTTCACCACGCAGCCCTCGACCACGGGCAGCAGGTCGCGCTGCACGCCTTCGCGGGACACGTCCGGCCCGCCGTGTTCGCTCCGGGCCGCGATCTTGTCGATCTCGTCCACGAAGAGGATGCCGTCCTGTTCCACGCGTTCGCGGGCGGCCTCCAGAACCTTGTCCATGTCGATGAGCTTGTCGGCCTCCTCGGCCGCCAGCACCTCGAAGGCCTCGCGCACCTTCATCTTCTTGAGCTTCTTCTTGTTCGGGAACATGCGGCCCAGGGTCTCCTGCATCTGCATGCCCATCTCCTCCATGCCGGGGATGGCCGCGATCTCCAGCTGCGGGCCGGACTGGGAGCGGACCTCGACCTCCACGACGCGCTCGTCCAGCGCTCCGTCGCGCCAGAGCTTGCGCAGCTTCTCGCGGGTGGAGGCGTCCTTTTCGGACATGGGTTCGGCGGAGGCCGGGCGCATGAAGAAGCCCGCGCCCTGGGCCTGGGGCTGGCCGCCGGGCACGAGCAGGTCCAGGAGGCGCTCCTCGGCGTGCTCCTCGGCCTTGACCCGCACCTTGTCGCGTTCCTCGGTCTTGACCATGTTCACGCCGATCTCCATGAGATCGCGGACCATGGACTCCACGTCCCGGCCCACATAGCCCACCTCGGTGAACTTGGTGGCCTCGACCTTGAAGAACGGGCACCCGGCCAACCGGGCCAGGCGGCGGGCGATCTCGGTCTTGCCCACGCCCGTGGGGCCCATGAGGATGATGTTCTTGGGCGCCACCTCGTCCCGCAGCTCCGGGGCCAGGCGGTTGCGCCGCCAGCGGTTGCGCAGGGCGATGGCCACCATGCGTTTGGCCGCCTTCTGCCCGATGACGTACTTGTCCAGTTCCGAGACGATCTCCCGGGGAGTGAGGTTGCTGCTCATGACGCGTCGGTTCCCTTGCCCGCCTCGCGGGTCAGGATGGTCAGGTTGTCGTTGGTGTAGACGCAGATCTCGGCCGCGATGCGCATGGCCCGTTCGGCGATCTCCCGGGCGGGCAGCTCGGTGTTCCGGGCCAGGGCGCGGGCCGCGGCCAGGGCGTAGGGGCCGCCCGAGCCGATGGCGGCCAGGCCGTCGTCGGGCTCGATGACGTCGCCGGTGCCGGAGATGATCAGGATGGTCTCCGCGTCGGCGGCCAGGAGCATGGCCTCCAGGCGACGCAGATACTTGTCCGTGCGCCAGTCCTTGGCCAGCTCCACGGCGGCCCGGGTGAGGTTGCCGGAGTGGGCCTCCAGTTTCTTCTCGAAGCGTTCGGACAGGGTGAAGGCGTCGGCGGTGGCCCCGGCGAAGCCGATCATGACTTTGTCCTTGTAGATGGAGCGGACCTTGCGGGCGGTGTGCTTCATGGCGATGTTCTGGCCCATGGTGACCTGGCCGTCTCCGGCCATGGCCACGCCGCCCGCGTCCTTGACCGCCAGGATGGTGGTTCCCTTCAAGTCCACGATTGCTCTCCGCTGATTAGAGGATGGCGTGGGCCAGCGCGGCCCAGCGGTCCAGGTTTTCCTGGCCGAAGAGGGTCAGGCGGATTTCGGACACGAGGCCGTCCTCCAGGCCCCGGCGCAACTCGGCCAGGGCCAGCGGCGCGGCCAGCTCCACGGGATAGCCGTAGGCCCCGCAGCTCAAGGCCGGGAAGGCCACGGCGCGGCACTCCAGTTCCCGAGCCAGACGGAGGCTCACGCGGTAGGCCGAGGCCAGGAGTTCCGGTTCGCCGGACAGGCCGCCGTGCCAGACCGGGCCCACGGCGTGGATGATCCATTTGGCCTTCAGGCCGAAGCCGGTGGTGACGGCCGCCTGTCCCGGAGGAACTTCGCCGTTTTCGGTGATGTGGGCCCAGCAGGCGGTCTGGAGCAGATCCCAGCCCGCGGCCCGGTGGATGGCTCCGTCCACGCCGCCGCCCCCGGACAGCCGGGAGTTGGCCGCGTTGACCACGGCGTCGGTGTCGGAGAGGGCGATGTCCCCGGCCAGGAGAACGAGTCGGCCCGAGCCGAAGGACCAGGAGTGGCCGGAATGGCCGTTGGGTCGCGTCCGCACGATTGTTCTAAATAAGACGTGACGCGCCCCTGGCAAGGGGTCAGACCGCGTCTTCGCGCAGGGAGCGGATGGTCGTGGCGTAGGCCTTGAACACGTCTTCGCGGTTCATGAGGCCGACCAGGGCGTGGGGATCGTCGGGCGAGACCACGGGAATTTGGTCGTAGTCCGTGTCCACGAAGAGCAGCAGCGCGGTGTAGAGGTCGTCGTCGGGCTTGAGCAGGGCCACGCGTCCGGCCAGATCGTGGACCACCACCAGGTCGAAGAGTCCTTCCTCGAAGAGCAGGCGGCGCACGTCGTGGATGGAGAGGATGCCGGTGAAGCGTCCGGTTCGGTCGCGCACCGGGAAGCAGATCTGGGCCGTGTTGGCGATGATGTCCGTGAGGGCCTTGAGGGTCGTTCCCTCCTCGAGGATCGTGACCCGGGAGGGGGTGAAGCGGCCCTCTACGGTGAGATGTTCCAACACGTTGATGGTGGCGTCGGACACGTGGGCCGGGGAGTCGAATTTGTCGTCCACCTGATGCTCGTAGAGCGAGACCTTGCGGCAGAGCACGATGCACAGGGCCGAGGCCAGCATGAGCGGAGCCAGCAGGCCGTAGCCCTTGGTCAGCTCGCAGACCATGACCAGCGGGCCGATGGGGGCCTTGGCGATGCCCGCGAAGAAGGCCGCCATGCCCACCAACACGTAGCCTCCGGGCTGGCGCGCGATGTCCGGCCACCACTGGTGGGCCAGCTGGCCCACCACGCCGCCGCTCATGCCGCCCACGAACAGGGCCGGGGCGAACATGCCGCCGCTCATGCCCGAGCCGATGGTCATGGAGGTGGCCATGGTCTTGCCGATGACGATGGCGAAGAGCATCAGGGCCGGGATCTGCCCGAGGATGGCCAGTTCCAGCCAGCCGTAGCCGCCGGACAGGACCTGGGGGAAGAACGCGCCCAGGAGTCCCGCGCCCAGGCCGCCCAGGGCCGTGGTCCACATGAGCCCCACCTTTTCCTTGAGCGGGAAGAATATCCGGAACTTGAACCAGCGGAAGGTCCGCACGTAGAGCCAGCCCGCCCCGGCGCAGGCCAGGGCCAGCGCCGTGTAGAAGAACAGCTCCCGGGGGTCGCGGAATTCGAAGTGCGGGATGCCGAAGATGGGTTCGGAGCCGAAGAAGAAGGTGAACACGGAGTAGGCCGTCACCGAGGACATGATCGAGGGCAGCAGGGCCTCGGCCTCGAAGTCCTCGCGGTAGATGACCTCCACGGCCGTGAGCGCGCCGCCCAGCGGGGCCCGGAAGATGGCCCCCAGGCCGCCGGCCGCCCCGGCCAGCAGGAGCAGTCGGCGCTCCCGGGCCGAGAGCTTGAGCCGCTGGGCGAACCAGGAACCCAGGCCCGCGCCCATCTGGGTGATGGGGCCCTCGCGCCCGGCGCTGCCGCCGGAGGCGATGGTGAAGATCGAGGCCACGCCCCGGATGATCGGCACCAGGGGCCGGATCAGGCCGCCTTGCTGGTGAAAGGCCTTGATGGTGGCGTCGGTGCCGTCGGTGCCGCCGCTGACGGTTTCGGGGATGAAGCGCTGCACCACGTAGCCGGTGATCAGGCCCACGGCCCCGGTGAACAGGGGCACGAGCCAGGGACGGTAGGCCCCCAGCGGGGTGGCGTGGTGCAATTGTTCCCCGGCCGGGGCGGGCAGGCTCAGCCCGGCCAGATCGTGCAGCAGCACGGTGCGGAAATATTCCACGGCCCAGAAATAGGCCGCGGCCACCAGGCCGGTGACGGCGCCGACCACCACGCCGTACGCCAGCCAGCGCAGGGAACGGGCATGGCGCAGGGAGACCAGGAGGGCCAGTGCGCGTCGCGGCAGGTCGGCGAGGGTGCTCATGTGCCCGGGCCGGAACGGGTTGCCTCCCGGGGGAGGGTGGCGGGCTGGGCCTCGGGCTCGGAGAGGATGCGCCCGGCCAGATCGATGTCGGCCTGGATGCGCGCGCGCAGGGCGTCCAGGTTTTCGAACTTGCGTTCGGAGCGCAGACGCTGGACGAAATGCACCCGGATGCGGCGGCCGTAGAGGTCGCCCTTGAAGTTCATGATGTGGGCCTCCACCGAGACGGCCGTGTTGCCGAAGGTGGGGTTGGTGCCGATGTTGGCCACGCCGGGAAGCACTGCGTCGTCGACCTCGACCCAGACGGCGTAGACGCCGGTCTGGGGCACCAGTTCGTCCACCAGCCTGAGGTTGGCGGTAGGGAAGCCCAAAAGCTTGCCGCCCCGGTTGTGGCCCTGGATGACTTCGCCGCGCACCTGGTAGAAGCGGCCCAGCAGCGGCCGGGCCTCCCAGACCTCCCCGGCCTGGACCATGTCGCGGATGCGCGTGGAGCTGACCACTGCGTCGCCCAGGGTCACGGGCTCCAGGCGCTCCACCCGGAAGCCGTAAGTCCGGCCCAGAACCTTGAGGGTTTCGTAGTTGCCCGAGCGGCCCTTGCCCATGGCGTAGTCGTAGCCGATGATCAGCTCGCGCACGGAAAGGCCCCGCACGAGATATTCACGCACGAACTCGTCCGGCGAGAGGGCGGCCATTTCGCGGGTGAAGTTGAGGACCAGGGTGACGTTGGGACCGAGCGAGCCGATGAGTTCCAGCTTCTGTTCCATGAGGGTGATGAAGGGCGGGGTGCGGCTGCCCAGGAGAACGCGCAGGGGGTGGGGCTCGAAGGTCACGACCACGCTGACCAGGCCTTGGGCCCGGGCCCGGCGGCAGGTCTGGTCGATGAGTTTCTGGTGCCCCAGGTGTACGCCGTCGAAATTGCCTATGGTGACACAGGAGCCGGCGATGGCGCCTTCCAGCTCCTGGAGGGTTCTGGCCACGATCATGAGTGCTCGTCCCAATGAAATGTTGACGAAAGGATGGAGCTAACGCAAAGCGGCGCGCGTTTCAAGGGGCGGTTCCCCGTCACATGCGCAGCTCTTCGCGTTCCTTGCGGAAGGCGTCGAACTCCTCCACCTGCTTCTTCTGGTCCGGGTTCGTGGCCATGGAGCGGGCCTTCTCCAGGTGGAACTCGGCCTGTTTGCGGTTGCCTTGGAGTTCGAAGGAGTAGGCCAGGTTGAGATGGCCGCCGAACTGGTCCCCGGATTCGCCCAGGAGCCGGCCCATGTGGTAGCGCACTTCGGGGTCGTCCGGCAGATCCTTGACCACCTGGCGCATGGAGGCGATGGCCGCCGGGTATTGCTTGTACTCGCCCAGGAGCCGGGCGTTGTAGAACAGGGTCAGGGCGTCCGAGGGCCTGAGGACCAGGGCCTTCTGGAGCAGGGGCTGGGCCTTCTGGAAGTCGCCCTGGCGGAAGTAGAAGATGCCGGTTTCGCGCAGCGCCAGGGGATCGTTGGGCATGGCCGCAAGGGCCTTCTGGAAGGTCCGCTCGGCCTCGCCGATGCGGTTCACCCTGGCCTGCACCACGGCCAGCCCCAACTGGTCCAGGGGGGTCAGGTCACCCTTGTTGTTGTACCAGGCCAGGGCCACGTCCGCGGCCTGGAGCCTGGCCCGCACCAGGGTCTGCACGCGCAGGAAGGCGGTGTTGTCGGCCTTGCGGCGGGTCACCTCCTGGGGCATCCGGGCCACACGGTCCTTGATGTAGGCCACGCGGTCGGGCAGCGCGGGGTGGGTGGAGAGGTAGGAGGGGATCTTGTCGTTGCTCACGTACCAGCGGGCCTTCTGCATGATGTCGAAGGTCTCGGCCATTGCCAGGGGATTGTAGCCCGAGGCGGACATGAAGTTGAGGCCCTGGTGGTCGGCCTCGCGTTCGTTCTCATTGGTGTATTTGAGGAAGGCCGAGGCCGCTCCGGCCTGGGAGCCCATCATCAGGGCTCCACCGAGGTTCTGCATGTTGGCCCCGCCGCCGGCGATGCCCAGGAAGGCCCCGGCCAGGGTGCCCGCGATGGCCCCGATGCTGGCCAGCCGCATATCCGCCATGCGCTTGGCCACGTGGTGCTCGGTGACGTGGGCCAGTTCGTGGGCCAGCACGGCGGCCACCTGATCCTCGGTCTGGAGGTTCAGGATCAGGCCGGTGAAGACGTAGACGTAGCCGCCGGGAACGGCGAAGGCGTTCATGGAGCCGTTCTGGATCACCGTGGTCGTGAAGCGGAAGGGCTGGGGCGGCACGTGATCCACGAGGCGCTTGACCAGACCGTTCACGTAGGTCGTGACCTCGGTGTCCTCCACCAGGGGCATGTTGCTGCGCACGTAGGCGTCGAACTTCCGCCCGGCCTCGATCTCGTCGGAGATGGTGAAGTCGCCCCAGGCGGCCCGGGCCTGGACGGCGGGGAGCAGCACCAGCAGCAGGGCCAGGAGCAGACTGCACGAGATGTGGGCGGCGTTTCGCATGGGGCGCGCTGTCCTTGTTCGCATGTGGGCCATATTACGCGCTTGGCCGGGCGGCGCAACGGGTATCCGGGAGCCCCAAAACGAAAGGACGCGAACCCGCCGGGCTCGCGTCCTCGCCAAGGCTTCGCCCGGGGAAGCCTACTTGTTCATCATGTTCAGGAATTCGCGGTTGCTCTTGGAGCCTTTCATCTTGCCCAGGAGGAACTCCATGCTGTCGATGGGGTTCATGGGCGCGAGGAGCTTGCGCAGGATCCAGACCCGGTTGAGGACTTCCTCCTCCAGGAGCAGCTCCTCCTTGCGGGTGCCGGAACGGTTGATGTCGATGGCCGGGAACACACGCTTCTCGGAGAGGTGGCGGTCCAGGTATATCTCCATGTTGCCGGTGCCCTTGAACTCCTCGAAGATGACCTCGTCCATGCGTGAACCGGTGTCGATGAGCGCGGTGGCGATGATGGTCAGGCTGCCGCCTTCCTCGATGTTGCGGGCCGCGCCGAAGAAGCGCTTGGGCCGCTGCATGGCGTTGGCGTCCAGACCGCCGGAGAGCACGCGGCCGGAGGACGGGGTCACGGCGTTGTAGGCCCGGCCGAGACGGGTGATGGAGTCGAGCAGGATGACCACGTCGCGTTTGCGTTCCACTAGGCGTTTGGCCTTCTCCAGGACCATCTCCGTGACCTGCACGTGGCGGGTCGGCGGCTCGTCGAAGGTGGAGCTGATGACTTCGGCGCGGACCGTGCGCTCCATGTCGGTCACTTCCTCGGGCCGCTCGTCGATGAGCAGGACGATGAGGTAGACCTCGGGGTGGTTGGCGTTGATGGAGTTGGCGATGGTCTGCAGGAGCATGGTCTTGCCGGTGCGGGGCGGGGCCACGATGATGCCGCGCTGGCCGCAGCCGATGGGCGAGAGCAGGTCGATGACGCGCGAGGAATAGTTCTCGCCGCCGTTTTCCATTTTGAAGCGTTTGTTCGGGTAGATCGGGGTGAGGTTGTCGAAGAGGACCAGATTCTTGGAGTACTCCGGCGGCTCGAAGCCGATCTCCGAGACGCGCAGCAGGGCGAAGTAGCGTTCACCCTCCTTGGGCGGACGGATCTGGCCGGAGATGACGTCGCCCTTGCGCAGGCCGAAACGGCGGATCTGGGAGGGCGAGACGTAGATGTCGTCCGGGCCCGGCATGTAGCTGTACATGGGAGAGCGGAGAAAGCCGAAGCCGTCGGGCAGGATTTCCAGCACGCCTTCGCCGAAGATCTGGCCGTTCTGCGAGGCGCAGGCCTGGAGCAGGGCGAAGATCAACTCCTGCTTGCGCAGGCCGCTGGGGTTCTCCACGTTGTAACGGGCGGCCATGTCCATGAGTTCGGACATGCTCTTGTACTTGAGGTCGGTGAGGTTCAGCCGTTCGCCGCCGTTCTGGGAGGAGCCGTTGGTCAGGTCTTGGTCGTTTCCGTTGTTGCTCATACGTTGATCGTTGGGTTTTGTGGTCTTGGGGTCATACGGACCCCGGGGCGGAGCCGTCCCCCGCGCGCCCGGAGGCTTCCCGGTCGCGCGCCGGGGCGGGGATGTGACGGAGCCTGGTTCGGGGGTGAAACAAACGCTATCCTGCGGGCGTTCCCGGCCGCAAAAAAGGCCGACGCCGAAAAACCTCGTTTTCTTATTGGCAACCTAGGGGGGAAACCGGATGCAGCACCCGGGCGAACGATGACGGCGGCTTGCGCGCCGCCCCGGGCGGTCAACCCGGGGATTAACCGAAAGGAGTCATGTTGACAAGGGCCTCAGGCCCGCTTTTCCGACTTTTCCTTCTCCCGAAGCTGCAAGACGTCGCTGAACATCTCGGTGATCCCGGCCTTGATGTCCTCCTGATCCCTGTTGACGGCGTAGGCCAATTCCATGGAGACGAGGTTCATGGCCTGTTCCAGGAGCCGCCTCTCCCCGAAGGACAGCTCCTTGTCCTTGCCGATGAGGAAGAGTTCCTTGAGTACGTACGCCACATCCGCCAAGTCGCCGCTTTTCAGTTTTTCCGAGTATTCGCGATAGCGGCGGTTCCAGTTCTGGCCGGTGTAGCCGGTGAAGTCGGAACGGTCGCGCAGGGATTCGAAGATGGCCTGGCCGGTGCGCAGGCTGCACACCGGGCGCAGTCCGACGTTGGGCGCGTTTTTCACCGGGACCATGAGGGTCACGTTGTTGGAGAGAATACGCACGATGTAGAAATCGGCCTTGACCCCGCCGATGACTTGGCTTTCGATACGCTCCACCCGGCCCACGCCCTGCGAGGGATAGACGACCAGCTGATTGATCTGAAACACGTAAGGCTCCTTCGGGCTGCGGGCGGCTGAGATCGGGAAAAGCACCAATGGGAGGGTATCAAGAATCTCCGGCGGAGTCCATGCCGGGGGCGTCCTCATTTCCTTTTACCCGGAAGGCGTTCAGGAACTGCACGGCCAGGGCCTCGCCGCGCCGCAGGAAAATGTCCAGTCCCTTCGCGGCGGCGGGCAACACCTCGGCGACGACCGCGCGCTCCTCTGGTGCGAAGGTCTCCAGAACCCAGCCCGCCATGTCGCGTTTGACCGTCGGTCTGCCGATGCCCAGACGCAGGCGCCAGAAGTCCGGCCCGCCCAGTTCCTCGATGATCGAGGCCACGCCGTTGTGGCCGGCCGAGGAACCGCCGCGCTTGAGCTTCATGCGGCCCAGGGGCAGATCCAGCTCGTCGTGGACCACGACCACGGCCTCGGGCTGCAGTCCGAAACGCCGGGCGAAACGGCCCACCGCCAGTCCGCTCCGGTTCATGTAGGTCATGGGCTTGAGCAGCAGCCAGGGCGCCCCGCCGAGGTTGGCCGTGTAGGCCAAGGCGTCGCCGCTTTCCTGAAGCGGAGTCAGGCGCATGCTCTTGCGTGCGCGGGCCATGCCCAGGAGGTGATCCACGAGGAGGAAGCCGTAGTTGTGGCGGGTCTCCGCGTACTCCATTCCCGGGTTGCCCAGTCCGGCGAGGATGCCTTTGAGCGTCATGGAAATCCCTGGGGCCGGTGCCCCGGTTTCGCGACAGGCGGGGGCGGCGCCGCCAGAAAGGCGAAAAGGGGCTCCGGTCGCCCGGAGCCCCCAGCAAACGACGATTCGCTGGAGAGGCTACTCTCCGGCCTTGGCGGCCTTGGCGGGCTCGGCGGCAGCGGCGGGAGCCTCGCCTTCACCCTCGCCCTCGGCCTCTTCGGCCGGGACGACCACGCCGGCCACGGCGTAGTTGTCGTCGATCACGGCCTTGATGCCGGCGGGCATGGGCACGCTGGCCACATGCACGCTCTCGTTGATGTCCAGGGCGCTCACGTCGACCAGAATCTTTTCCGGGATGTCCAGAGGCTTGCCCACCACTTCACAGGTGTCGCGGAAGAGTTCGAGCACACCGCCCTTGACCACGCCGGCGGGCTTGCCGGTGAGTTCGAAGGCCACATGGACGCGGATCTCCTTGTTCAGGTCGACGCCGCGGAAGTCCACGTGCTGGGGACGGGGCTTGACCGGATCCATCTTCATTTCCCAGATGAGCGAAGGCAGCACTTCCTTGGCGCCGCCCTTTTCGATCTCCAGTTCGAAGACTTGGGAGCCGCCGACCTTGGCGTAGAGCTTGGTCAGGGGCAGCTCCAGGACCTTGACGGCCACGTTGGCGCCTTTTTCGTCATAGTAGACGCCGGGGATGAAACCCTGCTCACGCAGGCGGTGGCAGGGGCCCTTGCCCGTCTCGGTGCGCTCCTGCACGCTCAACGTCATGAGTTTCGCCATAATGATCGCTCCTTGCTGCGGCCTCGGCCCGCACGGCGGGGACGGCCTGAAGTTTCTTTCGTCCTATACGAAAAGCACGCTCACCGAGGATTCGGTGTGCACGTTGTTGATGGCCTTGGCCAGCAGGGCGGCCATGGACAGAACCTTGATCTTGGAACAGGCCAGCTTGCGGCCGTCCAGGGGGATGGTGTTGCTGACCACCACTTCGCTGAAGGCCGAGTTCTCCAGGCGGTCGATGGCCGGGCCGGAGAGGACGGGGTGCGTGGCGCAGGCCAGAACCCGCTCGGCGCCGTTGTTCATGAGCACGTCCGCGGCGGCGCACATGGTTCCGGCGGTGTCGATCATGTCGTCCATGACCACGGCCACCTTGCCCTTGACGCTGCCGATGAGGTTCATGGCCTGGGCCTGGTTGGGCGCGTCTCGGCGTTTGTCGATGATCGCCAACCCGGCGTTCATGCGCTTGGCGTAGGCGCGGGCGCGTTCCACGCCGCCCGCGTCGGGCGAGACCATGACCATGTCGCCGTCCACCCGGCGCAGGTAGTCGAGGAACACGGGCGCGGCGAAGAGGTTGTCCACGGGGCAGTTGAAGAAGCCCTGAATCTGGCCCGCGTGCAGGTCGATGGTCACCAGGCGGTGCATGCCCGCGGCGGTGAGCATGTCGGCCACCAGTTTGGCGCTGATGGGCGCGCGGGGCACGACCTTGCGGTCTTGGCGGGCATAGCCGTAGTAAGGCATCACGGCTGTCACGCGTCGGGCGCTGGCGCGCTTGAGGGCGTCCAGCATGAGGGCCAGCTCCATGAGGTGGAAATTCACCGGCGAACAGGTCGGCTGGACCACGAAGACGTCGTCGCCTCGGACGTTCTCGCCGATCTCGATGCGGATCTCGCCGTCGCTGAACGTCTCGCGCAACGTGGGCGAAAGCCGGCAGCCGAGATGTTCGCAAATGGCCTCGGACAGCGAAACGTTGGCCGATCCGCTGATGATTTTGAGTTCCCCGTGCATGGTCATGCCGCCTTGCATCTCCTCGCAATAAAAATCTGGCTGGGGTGGAAGGACTCGAACCCTCGAATAACGGGACCAAAACCCGTCGCCTTACCGCTTGGCCACACCCCAGTGGAAGTCCTGGACATACGTGCGGTCCTGGCCCCGCGCCAGGTTCCGGGCAGTCTCCAACGCTGTTTCCTTTTGCCGGAACAGGGCGAAGATGCTGGCTCCGCTCCCGCTCATGGCCGCCGCGGCCGCCCCGGCCGCGATGAGCCTCTCCTTGATCCGCCTGAGTTCCGGGAACGCCGGGAAAACAACGTTCTCGAAGTCGTTGAACAGGGTCAGGGGCAAAAGGGAACTTGGGTTTTTAGTCCCCCTTTCATCGCTTGTCAAGAATCCTGGAGCCGTTGGCGGGCGGTCCTTGGCGGCGGTCTCGTCGAAACGGGCGTAGGCCCAGGCCGTGGGGACGCGCACATCCGGACAGACCAGCACCAGGGTCAGGCCGTCGAGGTCCGGCTCCGTCGGGGTCAGGCGGTCGCCGATGCCCCCGGCGCGCGCCGGACGGCCCAGGAGAAAAAAAGGCACGTCCGCGCCGAGGTTCGCGGCCAGCGCCGAGAGCCGGTCGCCCGGGAGCGCGGCGGCCCCGGCCTGGGCGTTGAGAAAGAGCAGCATGGACGCCGCGTCCGAGCTGCCGCCGCCCAGTCCCGCACCCGTGGGAATGCCTTTCGTCAGGCGCACGGCCAAGTCCGGGGCGAAGCCCGTGGCCTCGGCGTAGCGTCGCCAGGCCTTGACCACCAAGTTGTCGGGGCCCTCCAGGGCGTGGTCCGCGCAGGACAGCGTCAGGCCCGATCCCGGGGCCCCCGGGGTGACCTCCAGAACGTCGCGGGGCTCGGCGAGAGGCAGGAAGAGAGTGTCCAGTTCGTGGTAGCCGTCGGCGCGACGGCCGAGGATGCGCAGGAAGAGGTTGATCTTGGCCGGAGCCGTGAGGGTCGCCGCGAACGTCATGATCCATTCAAGATAGCGCAAAAAAAGCGGGGGGAGAAGCCCAGGACCTCCCCCCCGCTCTGTTTTTCGTTTGTCCTGCTATTCCAGCCCGATGGTGCGGAAGATGTTGCGGCCCTGCCGTTTCAGCAGGAGCATGACCACGCCGCGTTTCTTGCCGTCCTCGCGCACGATCTTCTGGAACTCGGCAACGTTGGAAACGGGATTCTGGTTGGCCTCCAGGACCACGTCGCCGGGCCGCACGTCGGACTGGGCCGCGGGCGATCCCTCGCGCACGCCGGTGATGACCAGCCCTTGCGGCTTGTCCATGCCCAGGGCGCGGGCCTCCTGGGGCGAAACCGGCCGCACGCTCACGCCGATCTCCTCGGCGGCCTGCTCCTTGGTCTGCGGGCCGCCCTGTCCCTGTCCGCGCTCCATGGCCGCGATGTTCGGGCCGCGCTCCTCCAGGGTGACCTTGCGGGAGATTTCCTTGCCCTGACGCCAGATGCCCAGGGTGGCCTTCTCGCCGGGGGCCATGCCCGCGATGGTGCGCAGCAGGGCCGCGGAATCCTCCACGGGTTCGCCGTTGACCTTGAGGATGACGTCGCCGGCCTTGACCCCGGCCTTGTCCGCCGGGTCGCCGGGCGAGACGGCCGAAACCAGCGCGCCCTTGGCGCCGGGCAGGCCCAGGGCCTTGGCCGTGTTCTCGTCCACGCCCTGGATGGTCACGCCCAGCCAGCCGCGCTTGGGCGTCTTGCCGGACTTGAGCTGGTCCAGGATCTTGGCGGCCATGTTGCTGGGGATGGCGAAACCGATGCCCTGGCCGGAGGCGATGATGGCCGTGTTGATGCCGATGACCCGGCCGTCCAGGTCGATGAGCGGGCCGCCGGAGTTGCCGGGGTTGATGCTGGCGTCGGTCTGGATGAAGTTGTCGAAGGCGCCCTGGCCGATGATCCGGCCCTTGGCGCTGATGATGCCGGCGGTGACGGTGTGGCCCAGGCCGAAGGGGTTGCCGATGGCCATGACCCACTCGCCCACACGCAGGGCGTCGGAATCGCCGAAGGAGAGCACCGGCAGGTTGTCGCCGGCCTCGATCTTGAGCAGGGCCAGATCGGTTTCGGGGTCGCGGCCCACGATTTTGGCCGGGTACTCCTTGCCGTTTTCCTGGAGCTTGACCGTGATCTGGTCGGCGTCGGCGATGACGTGGTTGTTCGTGGCGACATAGCCGTCGGAGGAAATGACGAAGCCCGAGCCCAGCGAACTCATCTTGCGCGGCTGCATGGGCATGTTGCCCATGAACTGGTCGAAGAATTCGCGGAAGGGGCTGTTGGGCTGGTTCTTGAGGAATTCCTGGAGCGGGTTGGTGGCCGGAGCGGTCTTCACCGTGCTGATGTTGACCACGGCCTTTCCGGCGCGTTCCGCCAAGTCGGCGAACTCGGGAAGGGAAGCCTTGGCCGCGGCCTGGATCGGCAGGGCCAGAAGCAGGGCCAGGACGAGCAAGGCTGACGGTTTCCTGAATGACATGAATCCTCCTTGGGGGCGCGGCCGGGAACGCGGGCGCCTCAATCGTATCCGCGAGTATAGGGCCTTTTCCGCGCTTGTAAAGGGAGTGGGACCGGGCGATGGCGACCGGCCTTGCTCGCCGTGGCCTTTTGGGATAGGTTCCCTTTCCCGCTCTTGAGGCGGTTCGTGTCCCCGTAGCTCAGTTGGATAGAGCGATAGCCTCCTAAGCTGTAGGCCGCAGGTTCGATTCCTGCCGGGGACACCAAATGGAAATTCAAGCATGTCCGAGAAGGACCAGAAAGCCCCGGGAAACCGGGGTTTTTGTTGGTTTAGTGTCTACCGACGTGCGCCGAAGTGCGTTGACAACCGGACAACGGACCGGATAACTTACCGGACAACAGGGGCAGTTATCCGACTCTGCCCGAGGAGTTGTCCGGTGGCGCTCACGAACGTAGCTGTACAGGGCGCGAAGCCCAAGGCAAAGCGGTACATCCTCAAGGATGAAAGGGGCCTCTATCTGGAGGTTGCGCCTTCGGGCGGGAAGTGGTGGAGGTTGCGCTACTGGCTCGCCGGGCGTGAAAACCGCTTGAGCCTCGGCACCTTCCCCGAGGTTTCGCTTGCCCAGGCCAGGGAGCGCCGCGACGAGGCCCGCAAGCTTCTGGCGCAAGGCATCGACCCGAGCGCCGCCAGGAAAGAGAGGGCCGAAGCCCAGGCCGGAGGAGAAACTTTTGAAGCCGTCGCCTCGGAGTGGTTCGAGCGGTTCCGTAAAAAGTGGACCGCGCCCCACGCCGGGCGCATCCTGACCCGGCTTCGGAAAGACGTGTTCCCCTTCATCGGATCACGGCCTATTCACGAAATCAACGCCCCGGAACTTCTGACGGTCATGCGCCGCATCGAGGCCCGAGGGGCCATTGAGACGGCGCATCGGGCCTTGCAGAACTGCGGGCAGGTCTTCCGCTACGCCGTGGCCTGCGGCAAGGCGGAGCGCGATCCTTCGGGCGATCTTCGGGGAGCCCTGACCCCCACCAAGGAAAAGCATCACCCGAGCATCACCGACCCCAAGGAACTCGGGGAACTCCTGCGGACCATCGACGCCTACCAGGGCTCCCACGTGGTCCGCTGTGCCCTACGGCTGGCCCCCCTGCTCTTTGTTCGGCCTGGGGAACTCCGCCATGCCGAGTGGTCCGAGGTTGACCTTGAAGCGGCAGAATGGCGCATCCCGGCCGAGAAAATGAAGATGCGGACGCAGCATATCGTGCCCCTGTCCCGGCAGGCCGTCGCGGTCCTACGGGAGCTTCACCCCCTGACCGGCAAGGGCAAGTATGTCTTCCCCGGCGTCCGGTCCTCGGCCAAACCGATGAGTGAGAACACGGTCAACGCGGCCCTGCGCTACATGGGCTACTCGACCGACCAAGTGACAGGCCACGGCTTCCGGTCCACTGCGACAACGCTCTTGAATGAACAGGGCTGGAACCCGGACGCCATAGAGCGCCAACTTTCCCATGCCGAGCGGAACAAGGTGCGGGCGGCGTACAACTTCGCGGAGTTTCTTCCCGAGCGCCGCCGCATGATGCAGGCATGGGCGGACTTCCTGGACGGCCTTCGCCAAGGCGGCAAGGTGATCCCGATCCGGGCGGCAAGCGGAGAATGAAGCACGGCCCCGGCATCGTGCCGGGGCTTGCCGATAGAACGGCCCGGGGGAGTGTTTCGCCGCACCCCGCCGGGCCTGACCAAAACCCGAACTGTGGAGGTTCGAGAAATGGCTGACGTGAAGGATACCACGACCGGAGGCAATCTTTCCAGCGCCCGGCAGGTTGAAGTGCGGGCGCAACTTCTCTTCCTCGCGGATTCCCTGACCGCCCGTGAAGGGCTCGCCCTGGAAGGCGAGGCCGTCTATGGCCTGGGGAACACGCTGCGAGACTTGGCCGCCAAGCTGGACGAGCCGCTTCCCGCCGCCAAAGGGGATTGACGCCCGGCCGAGAGGCGGGCTATCTTTCAGACCGACACATGAAGAGTGCGTGAGGGAACTGGCCCGATGACCGCACGGCAACCTGCGAGATGCAAGGTGCCAAAGCCAGCCCGCAAGGGGCCATGCAATGCAGACTCAACCAATGGCCCTCCGCACGGAGGGCTTTTCATTTTCTGGCCGAGGTCCGCCCTGCCGGGTTTATCCGCCGCAAGAGTCCCCCCAAAAAACCGAAGCGGAGGCTTGGAATGTACGGAGCAATCATAGGCGACCTCGCGGGAAGCCAGTACGAACGGCACAACTACCTTTCGACAGACTTCCCGCTCCTGGACGAGCGGAGCTTCTTCACCGACGACACCGTGCTTACCGTCGCCACGGCGGAGGCCATGCTCACCGACCAGGACTTCGCCGCCGCGTACCGGAAGTGGGCCGGGAAGTACCCCGGCCGGGGCTACGGGCCGATGTTCCGGCTGTGGGTGGGCAACCCCGACATGGGGCCCTACGGCAGCCCCGGGAACGGGGCCGCCATGCGCGTGTCGCCGATCCCGTTCCTCATGCGGGGCGGGGGCGTTTGGGATATGATCGTGATGGCCGGTTCCAGCGCCAAGGTGACGCACAACTCAAAAGAAGGCGAAGACTGCGCGGCTTACTTGGCCATGACCATCTGGTTCTATCTGCACGGGGAGGACGGCCTGGGGCTCTGGCGGCCCCTTGAGCCCGTCTCCGAGCTTCGCGGCAAGGTGCGCGGGTGCCGCGCCAAGGACACGGTGCGGGCCGCCATGTCGGCGGTGAACGAGGCGACCGGCTTCGAGCAGGCCGTCCGCCTCGCCGTCTCCATCGGCGGGGACTCCGACACCATCGCCAGCATGGCCGGGGCCGTGGCCGAGGCCAAGTGGGGCGCGCCGGAAGACCTCAAGGCGCGGGTGAAAGAGTATCTCCCGGACGAGCTTATTGAACTTATTGAAATAGCTGATAAAAACTTCCAGCAAGGAGTACGGCTATGCCAGTGGGCAGGAAGCGCAGACCGGACGAACCGAGCCCGTTCAGGGGTGGGCAGATCATCTTCGCGGTCGGGCCGAACGGCACCGTCGTGAAGCCGGACCAGCCCGCCACGAGCGGGGCGAAGGAAAAGTCCGGTTCGACCTCCGGGACGACCGGGTACACCGAGGAGGAGATGGCGGTGTACCGCGAGATGCAGCGCAAGATGGACGAGGCCATTCGGAGCCAATTCCGAGGTACGGAAAAGGAATAGTCGGGCACAGCATTCCACGGCAGGGGCGGCAGGGCATCTTGCCCGCCGCGCCGGGCTCATCGACCTTCAACCACAAGGAGTACGGCTATGGGCAAGATTCTTCCTCGCAGACCTCCCGGGGCCCCGGGTCCGTTCAGCGGTGGGCAGATCATTTTCGCGGTCGGGCCGAACGGCATCTCAAGGCCGAACTCGACGCAGCCTTCGCCCGCCACGAGCGAGGCGGAAGCTGATTCAGCCCCGGCGGGAAAAGATGGCACGCGGGGCAAGAGCGAAGATCACCCTTCAAACTCAAACACTTAGCGCGATAGATGTCGGCTTTCGTCTCGAATTGAAGCGGCCTGGGGGCTACTTTTTTACCTCCCCCAGGCCGCGCAGAGACGCGAGCATGTCAAGCCACCTCTGCGCCACGCGCTGCGCATGGACCTCGTACGCCATGAGGTGGTCCAGTTTGCCGCCACGCAGGGCGGCGGACTCGTCCGCCGCGCATTCATAGTCTTCCAGGGTATCCGGCTCGTCAGGCTCCTGAACATCCTCGCCACGGTTGAGAGCCTGGACGGTGGACATGGCGCGGGCAAGCGCGGCGTTCTGCCGCCGCGTCGCCGCCGCGCCGTCCTTCGCCGCCTCGATCGCCTGGGCCTCGGCCCGATGAATCCGACGCAGCCGCCACAAGGCTTGCGCGAAGCCTACCGCAAGCTCGGCCTCGGCCCGGTCCTGGGGTTTCAGACGACGGGCCACGGCGGCATGAAGCCGCCGATGCTCCGCCGGGTCTTCCCAGGGAAGAAGGCGGTCGCTCTTCAGCCCGTGCGTCAACCGGTTGCGAGAGACGATTTCCTTCCCCGCTCGAGTCCGAGGCCCACCGCCATGCTTCCGGGGAGTCGGGGAGTCCGCCAGGGTGGAAGGGTTCGGGGCGTCCGCCAGGGTGGAAGAGTCCGGGGCGGGAGTCTGGTTCTTCGTCATTGGTCGCTCACCTCGATAGTTTTTCAGATGAAAAATCGCCCGCCCCCATGCGGCGGGTTTTCTCACGCCGGGCTCACCCCGCCCCCTCGCGGAAAACGGGGGGTGGGGGGTGCGGTCCCGTCAACAGGCGTCAAGGGTCGCGGCCTCAATCCAGGCCCGGACAAGTCCCGGTGTCCCGCTCATGTCCCCCACGTCCTTTCCAGTCGTGCAAGGCCAGGGCTCGGCCTTGGGGAAATGCTCTTTCCACCAGGGCCATGCCTCGATACCGGCGCGGTCGAAATCCAGGGCTGCAAGGATGCGCGGGGCGGCCCGGAGGCAGGCGGCGGCATCGTCGTCAGGCTTGCCGGTAGCGGTCCCCAGGGCCAGGGCTCCGGTCAGGTCGCGGGCCTCCTGCCAGATCAGCACGGCGTCCAGTTCGGATTCGACCACCACCACGGCCAGGCCGGGGTCGCCGCCAAGGGCCAGGCCGGGGACAGAACCCGCCACGGCCACATATTTGGGCAAGGTGTCGTCAGGCGTCCAGGCGAACCGGCGGACCTTCACGGCCACCAAGCCGGACTTGCGGCGAGAGGGGACCACCAGCCCGGCAGGGAGCCAGACGCGGCGGGGGTTGCCCCTGTCGTTCAACTCGGGTTCCAGGCCCCACGCCTCGCGGGCCTCAAAGCGGTCCTGGGGATTCCAGCCGATGCCCAGGCGGCGCACGGTGTCCGGCGTCAGCCCCCGACCCTCGGCATATGCCAGGCCCTCGGAACCGGGCGTCATGTTGGCTGCGCACTCGGCAACGAATTGGGCGGCCTGCTCCTGCCAGGATGCGACGGGCGTTGTCGCGGGCCTCGGCTCCCAGGTCCGGCGGACAGGCGGGACATGTCCGGTGTGTCCCGCCCGGGTCCGGGGCTCCACCCGCAGGGCGGCGCACGCTTCGCGGTAACTCATACCCGTGTCGCGCAAGAACTGGATCGCATCCCCGGCGCGTCCGCAGGCCCGGCACATGAACCGCCCGCCCACGGCCCCGCTCGGATGATCCGGCCAGGCCCGGAAGCGGTCCCGGCCGCCGCACCAGGGACACGGCCCGGCCCACTCGCCGCCGGATGTCCCGGCAACGTGCTTCATGTTCTCGGCAGGGAGAAGATTCAGGATGTTCATCCGGCCTTCCCTCCAAGGTCCACCGGCAGAGTCCCCAGGGCGGGACACGGGACACCCCTTAAAGGGGTGTGTCCCTGTCCGTCCCGCTCGGGACAGGGGACACGGGCGGGACATGTCCCGCTTTGTCCCGCCTTGTCCTGGTGTCCCGTGGTCCAGTAAAGGTCAGACTCGGTTTCGACGTGCCCGGACTCAAGAAGGCCCGTCACGGCCCGGCCAAATGCCTTGCGCTTGGCACTGGCGTCGTCAGAGGGGGTGATGCCGCGCCTGTACGCCTCTTCCCGCCACTTCTCGATGTGCGCCCGGCCCTCGGCTCCGCAGGCGGCCCGCAGGGCCTCCAAGGCGATGCGCTTCGCCCCGGTCAGGGCCTTCCCTTCCCTGCCGGGCATGTCCGTCCGATACAGGACGAGCGAGGCGATGGGGTCGCCCGTCTCGGGGTCGGTCCAGCCGGTCGCCACGATGTCCCCCCGGAGGGGCAAGTCTTGTGGCGCGTCGTGGTCTTTGGTTTTCGTACAAATCAACACGCGCACGTCGCCGCGCACGTCCAGTCGGTATTCCTGGTCCAGGGCGGCCCGCCAGGCGCTCGAGCCTCGCGCCTGATCCTTGCTCGACTTGCCGCTGTGGTGGACCACAAGGACCGCGCACCCGAAACGAGCCCGCAGACGGTCCAGGGCCGCAACGAAGGCGCTCATGTCCTGGGTGCTGTTTTCATCCGCCCCGAAACACCGGGCCAAAGTGTCGATGATGACCAGCCGGGGGCGCTCGGCAAGGTCGGTAATCGCGGATGTTGCGGCTTCCACGCTTGCCGGGTCGAGGAACTGCACGGCCTCGCTGGCGACATGGAACGGCAGGCCCTCCCCTGTCAGGTGATGGGCCAGGAGCCAAGCCTTGATGCGTCGTGCCAGGCCATGAAAGCCCTCGCCCGCGACGTAGACCACGGGGCCGGGCTGGGGCACGTCCACGCCATGCCAGGGCAGGCCAGAGGCGACGGACAGGCCCACGTCTAGGGCGACGAAGGATTTCATCGAGCCGGACGGCCCGAAGAGGCAAGCCAAGGTTTCCGCCTCCAGGTAGCCCCGCAGGAGCCAGGCCGTGGGCCGGGGCTCGGCCAGCATCTCGGACAGGTCCAGGAGCCGGAAGGCGCGGCGGGGCTCATCCTCTGCCGGGGCCTCGGGTTTCGGCTCGGCAGCACGGAAAGCCTCAGCCCGCTCCAGCACGGCGCGGCGGATTTCGGCGGCATCAACCATGAACCACCCCCGCCAGGATCATCAGGAGGCCGAGACTCGCCGCCAGGAGCGCGAGCCCCGCCGGATCGCGCCGGGCCAGGGCCAGGGCGGCGTTGACCGCTCGCCGCATGAAATGTACAAAGCAATTGTTGTCGACCATGTTTATTTCCTGCTTGGCCCACGGCGTTTGCCCGCCGGGGGCCGAACGCTTTCAAAACTTCTGCGCCGCCTCAAGAAGCCGACAATAGGCGCTATTTGCCCTGCTGCCCGCCTTCGCGGTTGGCTCGACTTCCAAAAGCTCCGCGTACAATTTGGTCAGCTCGGCCATGACCTTCGACGCCTCGGCCTGGAGTCGTCGGGCCGTTTCGGCCGCGAATCCCTTCTTCGGGATGCAAACTTGGCAATGATGAGCCACGGTGCCGGGGTCAAACTGAAACTCCGTCTCCACGTCCGCATCCCTTCGGCCGGACAGGATCGCCGCCTCGATCCGCAAAATCCACGGGTGGGTGCAGATCGGGCAGCATCGCGGCTTCTTCTCGATCCACACCTTGCCGCCCAGACGGCGGCCGCCGGGATAATTAGCGCTGGTCATCGGCCACCTCCTCTCCTAAAAGCTTGTTCAGCGCGGCGGCGATTTCAGATTCCCTCCAAACGCTCGAGCGGCCGAGCTTTTTCGGCGCGGGCAGGCGGCCTTCGCGAATAAACTGGTAGATCGTGGAATTGCATATCTTGAGCTTGGCCCGCAGGTCCGACACGCGCAACAAGTTGATCTCGCTCATATTCACTCCGTAAAAAGGTTACGTGCGATTTCGACCAAGCTTATTCGCTTGAAGCCTCTTGAAGAAGTCGCGCGGGTACATGTTTTGGTCATTTTCCGTCCGAAATCTTCACCGACCACAACTTTTTTTTGCGGAAAATTGGCGCGGCGGTGCGGGTGGGCTTTCTCACGCCGGGCCCTGCCCCGGGGGGTGTCGAAAAGACGGGGGTGGGGGGGTGGCCCCGCCGCCAGTGGGAGATGCGGGCGGGGGGCTGGTGGACGAGGCGGACAGATGCGGGGTAAAGGTCAGCTGCGTTTGACAGGCGGGGCCAGTTTCAGACTATGAAGGCGTTGACAACTGTTACCTGTGTGGTTACATCCATGATTAAGACCTTTGCCCACAAAGGGCTTGAGGCGTTCTTTAACACCGGGAACACGAAAGGGATTCAGGCCAAGCACGCGGACAGGCTGGCCCGGATGCTGGACCGCCTGGACGCGGCGGCGGAGGTTCGAGACATGGCCGCGCCGGGCTATGACTTGCACCCCTTGAAGGGTGCGCTTTCCGGGCATTGGTCCGTGAAGGTGTCCGGCAACTGGCGGCTGACCTTCCGCTTCGAGAACGGAGACGCCCACGTTGTGAACTATCAGGACTACCACTAGGAGCCTCGCCATGAGCGCCAAAACCCGCAAGCCGACCCATCCCGGGGCTATCATCCTTCGGGACTATATGGAGCCGCTGAACCTGACCGTGACCGCCCTTGCCGCGCACCTGGGAATCAGCCGCAAGCATCTTTCCCAGGTGATCCATGAACGGGCCTGCATCACGTCGGGCATGGCCCTACGCCTTGCCCGAGCCTTCAACACCACGCCGGAATTGTGGCTGAATCTCCAGCGCAAGCGCGACCTGTGGGAGGCCGAGCGGGAGACGCCGGGCTTGAAGGACGTTGCCCCTCTTCCCGGCCTGCCGGAGAAGTACGCCGCATAGGCTGGAACCTGGCAGGAGGCGGGCCTGTTCACCCTCCGGCAGGGAGGGGGCAGCGAGTTTTCAAACCGGACAACAAACCGGACAACTATAAAAAATCAAATCTGAAAAAATGTTCTTTGTTAATATGTTGAGGCAATAATTTAGTTCCTGCCGGACACCAGAAAATAAATGAAAAACGGATGGTTGTAAGACTGTCCGTTTTTTGTTTTTCGAGCCGTACTCGGCATTTTTCGCCTGCCGCTGTTTCCATATTGTCTCCATGTTGTCGCTGGGGATTTCACCCCAGTTTTACTGGTTCCGTCCCCGGAGTGTCTCCATTTTTCCATGCCGCGAAGATGTGGATGTCAGGCTGAGATAAGCGGTGAGTGGGATTTTTGGTTCTGGCGCCTGCGCCCATTGTAGCGAACGGGAGGAGGGAGTGATGTCTGGTGATTGTGTGAAAAAATATTATTTATTCAAATATGTTGCCGCGTATGGATGGCAACTGATGAATCACGCGGATTTCAGGGGAGAGGGTCCGCAGCGAAGCAGGGGGAAACGACGTGAAGATGAGGTGAAACGCTCGTGGATAAGCTGCTGACGATAGAGGAACTGGCGGAACTCCTGCGAACCACTCCGCGCGGCATTCGCATTCGCCGGCACCGGGGACGCTCTCTGCCTCCGGCGCTTCGCCTTGGCTGCAAGCGTGGTATTATTGGTGCGATCATGTTTTGTCTTCCGAGACGTTCTCCAGGATGCGCCAGAGGGTGTTGTAGCTGATGCCCAGGCGTGATGCCGCCAGTCGCTTGTTTCCGCCGGATTCATGGAGCATGCGCGTGGCAATGTCCCGACGTGCCAGGGTCAGTTGGCTCTTGAGGTCCGCCTCGCCATGCGGCATCGCCGGACGAGGAGTATTTTCATCTGTGTCCGGTTCCTGGTCGCACGACCAGCTCTCGAGAAGTTCCATGAACAATGTCTGGTCCGTGGGTTTGCCGCCGAGAAGGATCAGATAGCTTTCCACGAAGGAGCGCAGCTCGCGGATGTTGCCGGGCCAGGAGTATTCGCGCATGGCCTGAAGCATGGGCGCCGTCAGATCCTGGTGCGAGCTGCCGTATCGCCGCAGGATGTCATCCAGCAGAAGGGGAATGTCGGACGGACGTTCCCGGAGCGGGGGGATGTGCAGGCGGAGGGCGGCCAGACGGTAAAACAGATCGCGGCGGAATCTGTTCTCCCGCACGAGCTGCGGGAGCGGTTTGTGAGAGGCGCTCAGAACCCGGATATCCACGGGGATGACCCGGTCGCCGCCCACCCGAACAAGCTCTTTGGTTTCGAGAATGCGCAGAAGGCGTGATTGTGTTTCCAGCCCCATGTCCCCGATTTCGTCGAGAAACAGCGTTCCCTTGTGGGCCATCTCGAACACGCCCGGTTTGCCGCCGCGTTTGGCGCCGGTGAAGGCTCCCTCGGCAAGAGGGGAGGAACATCTTCGACGCGCTCGCCGACGGCCTGGACGCCCTGTTGGAGCCCGTGCTGAACAAGGCGTTCCTGGTGAGCTTCATCGCCGCGGGCATCATGGCCATCCCCATCTTCTGCGACGTTCTGGCCCGCTTCATCTTCTCGGACTCCCTGGAGGGCATCATCGAGACGGAGGAGTACTTCATGGTGCTCATCGTCTTCCTCGCCCTGGGTTGGGTTCAGAAGAAGGGCGGCGGGCACATCAAGATCGATCTCATCACCTGCAAGATGCCTCAGAGATTCGTCCGACTGTTGGATACGTTTCACAACGTGGTCAGCACCGCCTTCTTCGGGCTGGTCTTCTGGCGCACCTGCGTCACGGCCATGCTCAAGATGGGCGAGCACAGCATCATGCTCAAGATTCCCTTGAGCATCTTCATCACCGTGGCCGCCGCCGGCCTGCTGCTTCTGGTCTTCACGCTTCTGAGCCAGACCCTGCGCGGCATCTCGGACAACCTGAAGGACAAGGCAGTGATCGGCCTGCTGGTGGCCGTCGCCCTGGCAGTGGCCTTCCTGGCCTTCCCGTTCTGGTACAAGATGCTGCCGGACCAGCTGAGCCGCCTGGGGCTCGGCATGGTCGGCATGACCACCATGATCTCCCTGCTGCTCCTGGGAATGCCCATCGGTTTCGCCATGGCCGTGGTCGGCTTCCTGGGACTTTCGGCGATCGGCTTCAACATGACCCCGGCGCTGAACACTCTGGGCGTCGGTCCCTATTCCACCACGGCGAGTTTCATCCTGGCCGTGGCGCCTCTGTTCATCTGCATGGGCCTGCTTTGTTCGGAGTCGGGCATCAGCAAGGATCTCTTCGACTCCGCCGACAAGTGGATGGGCCACCTTCCCGGCGGACTGGTCATGGCGGCGCTCTCGGGCTGCGCGGGCTTCGCCGCGGTCTGCGGCGACTCCATGGCCACGGCCGTGACCATGGGCTCCGTGGCCTTGCCCGAGATGCAGCGCAAGAAGTACAACGCCAGCCTGGCCTGCGGCGCGCTGGCCGCCGGCGGCACGCTGGGCATTCTCATTCCCCCGAGCATGGGCTTCATCTTCTACGCCCTGGTCACCGAGGAGTCGGTGGGCAAGCTGTTCGTGGCCGGCATCGTGCCGGGCGTGGTGCTGACGCTCATGTACATCCTGAGCGTATACGTCATCGCCAAGGCTCGCCCCGAATGGGCCCCGCGCGGCGAGCGCGCGTCCCTGAGCGTCCGCCTGCTCTCGCTCAAGGGCATTGTCTGGATGATCCTGCTCTTCGTGCTCATCCTCGGCGGCATCCTGGTGGGCGTTTTCAGCCCCACCGAGGGCGCGGCCGTAGGCGTGGTCGGGGCCTTCGGCATCCTGGTCCTGCGCGGGCGGGTGACCCGCAAGGTGATGAAGGACGTGCTCACCCAGACGGCCAACATCACCACCAAGCTGCTCATGATCCTCATCGGCGTGGGCATCCTGGGCTACTTCCTGGCCGCCAGCCGCCTGCCGGACGAGATGGCCGCGCTCATCACCGGGCACGGCTACAACCGTTACGTGGTGCTCGTGGGCATCCTTGGCCTTTACGCCATCCTCGGCTGTCTCATGAACGTGATTCCCATGATCCTCCTGACCCTGCCGACCATCTTCCCCACGGTCAAGGCCCTGGGCTTCGACCCGATCTGGTTCGGCGTGATCACGGTCATCATGATGGAGATGGGGCAGATCACCCCGCCGGTGGGCGTGAACGTCTTCGCCATGTCCAGCGTGGCGCCGGACGTGCCTATGGGGGCGATCTTCAAGGGCATCCTGCCCTTCATGTTCTGCATGGTGCTCATGCTGGCCCTGCTCATCTTCTTCCCGGGCATGGCCACCTGGCTCGTGGGCATGCTGTTCTAGGGAGGTGTGGTCGCCCCGTTCCGAGGGGCAAGTTCGACAGTTCCAAAACCCGGGCGCAAACGCTTGCTGCTTGAGTGAATTTGTAATTATTACAAGATATTACAAATTCTCAACGGGGAGTCTTGCGCCCAAAACCTGGAGGGAGAAATGAAACGTCTGAGGCTAGGAATCACTGTACTGGCCGTGCTGGGGCTCCTGGCGTCGGCCGCCTGGGCGGCCGACGAGGCGGCGCAGAAACCGGCGCCCGCGCCGAGGCCGTGGGCGCCGATGGCGGCCAACTTCGGCCCGTCCGGTTCGGCCATCCCCGCAGGCTTGCTGGCCGTGGGAGGCAACTTCCAGTACGGCGAGAGCGAACACGTGCGCAAGTATGGCGACGAGCTGAACCGCAACGCCGAGACGCAGAAGTACCTGGAAGTGGTCAAGGTGCGGTACGGCATTCTGCCGGGCTTCGACATCCGTACCGCCACGCCGGTCTACAACATCCACATCGACAGCAAGACGGGGCCGGATCGGACCAACTACGGCATCGGCGACACCACGGTCCTGCTGCACAGCGTGATCCTGAACCAGGACAAGGGTGATCCCTTCTACCTGGCGGTGGACTACGGCGGGGTCGTGCCCACGGCTTCCGTCGGCGACCATTCCGTGAACGCCATCGGCAACGACGCCTGGGGCCTGGTCGGCGGCATCGGCGCCACCTACTTCCTGGATTCCCACCGCTTCGACATGGAGGCCAACTACTCGACCTTCACCGAGGGCGCCCACAACTTCACCAAGGGCGACCGTGTGCGTTGGAACGCCGGTTACGCTTACGCCATCAACAAGATGTGGGACATCGGCGTTGAGTCCTGCTTCGAGTGGAACGACGAGACCGAGCTGAACGGCGCCAAACAGAAGGACGCCAGCTACGAGTGGTATGCCGGACCCAAGGCCGTGTTCAAGTACCAGCCCTGGGGCGTGAATGTCGCCGTGGCCGGCATGCTCCCCGTGGACCGCTGGTATCAGAACACCAAGGTCGGCTCCGACGACTACCGTTTCGAACTGAAGATCATGAAGTTCTTTGACGTGGGAACGTTCTTCGACTAGAGGACCGCTTTCCCGGCGGCCGGCCCCATGGGGACCGGCCGCCTTCATTTCCGACCATCGCTTGACCGTGGCTGTGAATCGGTCGAGAATATTCGCCCAGGAGGGAGGATGACGGCCCTGCCACCAGTGATTCGGCCGAAACCGGAAAGGATCATGGAGACGTTTCTCGGTGACATGAGCCTCGGGCAGATCGCCCTGGACAAGGCGCACGTGATCGTCCGTTGGAATGCGGGCGCCGAGCGCATGACCGGACTCGCGGCTGCCGACATGCTCGGCACCCGCAAGCATTGGCGCGCCTTCCTTCCCAAGCAGCAGCCCGTGCTGGCCGACTGGTTCCTGAGCGGCGACTTCGACGCCGCCGTGGCCTACCATGGCTCAGCGAACCTGCGGCGCATGGAGCCTGGCGGCGAGTGGGTGGCCGTCTGCAACTATCTGGATACTTCTGGGGAGTTGCGCCCCCTGCTCACGCGCGTGGCCGCCGATCCTCACGGTGACGGCGTGATCCAGGATCTCTACGACCTGGAGCGCATCGCCAACTGGATGCAGGCCAGCACCTCCATTCTCGACGGCATGAGCGTTCTGGCCGAGCACGTGCCCGCCGGTGTCTGCCTCTTCGTGGACAGCATCATCGTCATGGCCAACAAGACGTTCTGCAACATGTTCGGCTATGAATCCCTCGGCGAGTTGCTGAACAATCCGGCCTCGTCCCTGCTCGTGGAGCAGGAGCGCGAACGTCACGCCGCCTTGCTCAAGAGCCTGAACAAGCAGAACGCCGGAGCCCGCTACCAGTGGACCGGCCTGGACAAGAACGGCCGCAAGGTCTGGTTCGAAGGCCGCCCAACGCCCATTGAGCTGGGTGGCCGTCCGGCCGTGCTCTCCTTCGTCATGGACGTCACCGAGTACAAGCTCCGCGAGGAGTTGATGGAGCGGGAGTCGCGGGAACTGCGGGTGGAGCGCGACCGGCTCAAGGCCTCGGTCGACTGCCGCATGCGGCTCAGCAACATCATCGGCCGGAGCCAGAAGATGCAGGATGTCTACGAGTCCATCCTGCGGGCCGCGGCCTCGGATTCCGGCACGGTCGTCTACGGTGAAACCGGCACGGGCAAGGAATTGGTGGCCCGCGCCGTGCATGGCTTGAGCGCCCAGAGCACCAAGCCCTTCGTGCCGGTGAGCTGCGGGGCCATCCCCGAGGAACTTTTCGAAAGCGAATTCTTCGGCCACCGCAAGGGATCCTTCACCGGGGCCTACGCGGACAAGCCTGGTCTGCTGGACAAGGCCAAGGGCGGCACCCTGTTTCTGGACGAATTGGGGGAGATCGGCCTGGGTTGTCAGGCCAAGCTGCTGCGGGCCCTGGGTTCCCGCGAATACACACCCGTGGGCGGAGTGTCGCCCGTGCGGGCGGATTTCCGAATCATCGCGGCCACCAACCGGAACCTGCGCGAGATGGTTCAGAAGGGGCAGTTCCGCGAGGATCTCTTCTACCGCGTCCATATCATCCCCATCTATCTGCCGCCGTTGCGCGACCGAAAGGAGGACATCCCTTATTTGGTCGAGCACATCCTGGGCAAACTCGGAGCGTCCCGACGGCTTATGAGCAAGGAAATGGCCCTGCTTCTGGAATACGACTGGCCGGGCAACGTGCGTGAACTGCATAATGTGTTGGAGCGGTTCGTGGCTTTCGGTCATCTGGATTTCCTCAAGGTCCACGAACGCGACCGACGGGCGATGCCGGAAATCAAGGTCTACGATCTGCCTGCCGAGGGCACCCTGCGCGAAGGGTTGGCCCACTATGAACGAAAGATCATCTCGGATGCCCTGGAGAAGTATGGTTGGAATCGTTCTCAGGTCGCGGCGGCCTTGGGACTGCCGCGCAAGACCTTGTTCCGCAAGATGAAGAAATTGGAGATTTCGGAGTCGTAGCATCGGGGAGAACGGTACTGTCCGGGGCATTTATGGCCGCATGCGCGAAAGTGACCCGGTAGCCTTTTAGGAAAAAAACTCAATAAAACGCGCACTTCCGTAAAAACGGAGGTGCGCGTTTTTGTCTCATAAATTAGGCGAGCCTTTTGTTGCGACTAATAAATATATTTATTTCAAGCTAGTACAAGTTCCAGGCGGTTTGGCACAAACTGTGCTTTCTTTCACACATCCCGCTTGTCCGTTCTCCGCAAAAAAACAAATGGGAGACGGGCATAGACATCCTCCCTGCCGGCCGGGGGCGGCGAACCGCCCCCGACCCAATGGAGAAAGCCGCGGACATCCCAATCCAACGGCTGATGCGAGCAACATGTGAAACAACGAACGGAGAACACGGAATGGGTGCGGAAGTTCGCCTGACCCGGGCGGAAAACGGGGAATTCATCATCGATCTCGGATCGGCGGCGCTGCCCCAGATCCGCTTCAACCCCTTGGAGCTGGACGAGGCGACGCGGGCCAACGAACACATGGGCGCGCGCCTGCTCATGGCAGCGGCGCTGACCTGCTTCGTGAACACCATGGCCAACGACCTGAAGGCCCGCAACGTGTCGCGCGTGGCGCCCATCGAGGCCCACGCCGAGATCACCAAGGAGAAGGACGACCACCTGCGGACCCGCTACACGCACATCGAGCTGAACGTGGAG
>Ga0265295_1002160_pt1 | contig 32185 bp, 30 predicted proteins | sample Munlansysbiofilm_FD_192503 | JGI IMG/M metagenome (GOLD analysis project Ga0265295, IMG submission 192503) | Leachate microbial communities from a municipal landfill in Southern Ontario, Canada - Methane capture system biofilm | ecosystem: Engineered > Solid waste > Landfill > Unclassified ... | reverse complement strand
TGCTCGATCTGTTCCATATAAATACTCAAGGTAGCATCCTCCTCAAAAACGTATCAATTTTCCGGGTTTTCCCGGGAAGAATCAGGCAAAGGGATTGCGCCCGGCCAGAAAGACGACCCGGATTCCCTGGGGGGAGAGATCGCGGTCCAGGCTTTCGCTCCAGGTGCGCATCATGGTCTCTTCAAGACAAAAATGTCCGGCATCGATGGTCAGGCCAAGATCCTGCACGGCCTGGGCCTGGTGGTATTTGACATCGCCGGTCAGATAGACGTCCGCGCCTCCGGCAAAGGCGACGGGCCCCAGGTCGGCCCCCGATCCGGGGCAATAGGCCACTCGCCTGACGGTTTCCGGAGTCCGGCCGACAGTGCGCGAGAGGGGCAGACCGAGGGCTTCCAGGTCGCTTGAAAATTCATGCCAGGACGTGGGTGCCGGCAGCGCCGCGATGCACCCGAACCCGTACTCCCGGACCGGCGCGGCCAGGGCGATTTCCTGCCAGGATGCCTCGGCGCCCAGCCTGGCCTTGAACGCTGCGCTTTCATCCGGCCACAGGAGGTACTCCCTCGTGTCTCCGTCGCGGCGCGCGAGGGAGCCGGAAAATTCCCGGACGTTTTCCCACGCGAGAGGATCGGTCAGGCGGATGAGCGCCGGTGTTTCGCGGCGGGTCACTTCGAGAATGCGCATGTCCCGCATCCCCAGGGCGCGACCCAGCCAGTTGACTGGTCCGTCCGGGTTGGCGTCCAGGGAGGTGTGCGCGCTGTAGAGCCACAGGGACGCGCCCAAGGCCAGCCTCAGGACCTCGTGAAAGTCGTCCAGGCGGCTCGGCAGACGGGGCGAGAGGCTCAATGGGTGGTGGCAGAGCAGAAAATCCGCCCCACGCTCCACCGCCTGGCGTACCGTCTCGAGGCTGGGGTCCAGGGCCACGCACACGGTTTTCACCTCCGACGCGGCGGAAGCGATCTGAACGCCGCATTTGTCCCATGACGCTGCCAGCCGTGGCGGCGCCGTGGACTCAATGCGGGAGATCAGGGTCGAAGGGTGCATGGAACTCCGTAAATAGGGGCGCATTGTGCCGTCCGACGGGCCGGGTGGGCATGTCCGCCGGACAGGTAAAGTTGCAAATCTAGTAACCCGTCCCCATGATGTCAATCCGGGGGCACAACGAAAAAGGCTCAGGCCTTGCGTGGCCGGAGCCTTGAATGTTACCTGTGTTTCATGGCCGGGCGTGCGACGGGAAGACGATTGCGCCTGTCCGGATTGAAACGGCGAGCCCGGGTCTGGCCATGAAAACCACCGCATCCGGGAGCGGAATCTTGAGCACAGGGCGGCGAGGAAGTCAACGCCTCTTGGAAGGAGGAAGGCCCTTCCTTGACGTGAAGTTCCTTTCCTGCTCGCGTGAAGCTGCATCTGGCGGCAGACTTTCTGCTGGCGGACAGCATTGGACAACCGCCGCGTTTATAGCCACAATTCGGTCCTGGCCGGCTCTGATCGGGCAAACCCCAAACCGTTGGAGGATACACATGAGATGCATGCTGACCATGGCCCTTGTCGCCGTGTCGATGTTCGTGGCCGGATGTTCCGGTGAACCGTCGGAAGCCGACATCAAGGCCGCTTTCGAGAAGGACATGGCCAAGACCGCGCAAAGCCTCGACGATGCCGGAAAGATGTTCGGCGGAGTGGGAAAGGCGCTGACGGATTCCCTGGGCAAGACGGAACTGCACGCCGTCAAGAAGATCGGCTGCGCCCAGGCCAAGGACGCCCCGGGATTCGTTTGCGACGTCGAGGTCGACATGACCGTTCCCCTGACCGGACGCTCCAAGGAGATGGCCACGGCGCGCTTCGTGAAGGGCCCCGAAGGCTGGGTGGTGGTCAAGTAGGAACGTTCGACCTATCCCAGGTGCCCAATTCCTGATTTTGATGACGTGGCTCGAATCATGTGTCAGTATGTACAAACAAACACCATGACGATGTCCGCAGGCACATGGCAATGAACACAAGAATCAGGAATTTTTACATCGAATGGCTGATTTACGGCGTCTGCTCGGTCTTCCTCGGCGGCCTGCTCTTCGCCATTGCCTACCGTGAACACCGGCACATCAGCGAGCGTGAGAAAGAACGCCTCCTGGCCGTGTCCTCCATCACGGACTACATGCTCACGCAGCAGTTTGAACGGATAGCCGTGACCCTTGGCGGCATGCTGCTAAGCATGACTCCGGGATGGGAGCTGCGGCCGGATGCGGGCTTCATCGTTTCCGAGCGCCTCAAAACGCTGTCCAGCGCCATGAACAGCGTACGTTCCATTTCGATCATCGATGCTTCGGGCCGGATCGTTTTTTCCAATCTAGACGCGCTGGTCGGGCAGGACGCTTCGCATCGGGACTATTTTCTTGTACCGCAAAAAAATCCAGAAAACGAGACGCTGTATGTCAGCCCTCCGTTTCGCACCGCCACCAACATCTGGACCATGAATCTGACCCGCATCATCACGGGCCGGGATGGAGAGTTCTCGGGCGTGATCTCCGCGGCCCTCGATGCCCAGTTTTTCGCCTCTCTTTTCAACGCGGTCCGATACGCCCCCTCCACATGGGCCAGGCTTGTCCACGGGGTGGGCAAAGTTTTCATCTGGCAGCCTGGAAACGACGAGATGGCGGGGCTTGACCTGTCCGTACCCGAGACCTTCTTCTCCAGTCATCTGCGCAGCGGGGAACGCAGTTCGTTTTTCAAAGGAATAAGCTACTCCGCCAACGAACAGTCCATGCTCATGCTGCGAACCATGCGCCCCGAAGGGTTGCACATGGATCACCCCGTCGTCATCGGAATCGGACGCGGCACGGCGGCCATTTTCGCGGACTGGAGAAGGTCCGTGAAAATTTATGCCCTGTTCTACCTGATCGTCTTTGTCGTCGGTTCCGCGTGGCTGCTGGTGACCCAGCGCTGGTGGCGAAAGGCCGAGCATGAAGTCATTCGGGTCGGCGCGCAGCTCAAGTCATTGCGGACGGAACTTGAGAGCTTTTTTTCCATCGCTCCCGACATGATGGGCATCGCCGATCCATCCGGCAGATGCGTAAAGGTCAACCCCGCCTGGAAAAAACTGATGGGTTACGACAGCGGGGAACTTGAGGGCACCCGGTATTCCGATCTATGTCATCCGGAAGACAAGTCTGCTGCTGTTTCCCTGGTCGCGGACATGCGAGCCGGACAGTCCGCCTCCGGCTTCGTGGCCCGCTTCCGTCACAAGAACGGGAGCTACCGCTTTCTGGAATGGTCGCTGGCCGCCCATGACGGATTGATATTTTTGGCAGCGCACGACATCACCGCCCGCCGGGAAGCGGAAATGCATCTGCACAATCTTGCCTATTACGACCGCCTGACCAGCCTTCCCAACAGAACCCTCTTTTTCGACCGCTTTGCGCAGGCCCTTTCCAGGGCCAAGCGCGGCCAGAAACACCTCGGAATCCTCTTTGTCGATCTGGACGGATTCAAGGTCGTCAATGACAAGTTCGGGCATGAATCGGGAGACATCGTGCTTAGGACCGTGGCCGAGCGTTTCTTATCGATTGTGCGGACCACGGATACCGTGGCGAGAATGGGTGGGGACGAGTTCGTCGTTATTCTGAGCGAGATAGACGATCAGGTCGGGGCTGTCCGCGTGGCCCAGAAGATTCTCTCCGCTGTCGCCACCGAGATACCCCTTTCCCCGACGACCGCCTGCCAGGTCGGGGCGAGCATCGGCATCAGCATCTATCCTCAGCATGGCACGACCAGGGACGATCTGCTCATGGCCGCGGACATGGCCATGTACCGGAGCAAGAAAAAAGGGAAGAATCGTTACGAGGTAGCGGGCGAGTCTTCTTTGGACGAGACGATCGTGCTGGATGAAGCCTATCTGGTCGGGATACGGGAAATCGACGACCAGCATGCCGAAATGGCTTCCCTGATCAAGCGTCTGGGCACGATAAGCGGCGAAGCGTCGGACGACCACGTCATCGCCGAGTGCCTACTGCGGGAACTGTCCGCCTTCACCGAATATCACTTCGCCAGCGAGCACAGGCTCATGCGGCAGTTCTCCTATCCGTCCATATACGAACACGATCAGGCCCATGCCCGGCTTCTGTCCGAGCTTGAGCGGATCAAGCTGGAAGAATTGAAGTCCGGTGACGAATTCCTGTTCGCCTACATGCGCAAATGGCTTCTGGAGCACATCCTGGAGTACGACAAACCCTTGGCCCAATTCCTGCGGCAAAACAACGCGTCCGCCTGAGAGCGCGCAGAGAGCCTGAACCTGCGTCCACATCGCCTGTCCATTGTTCCTTCATGATCGGACGCGCACCGGCCTCCTTGCGGCTGGCGCGCGTCCTGTCCGTCAATTCCCGTTCCCTTGCGGATGCTTTTTTTCCTCCTCGCGGGCCGGAGTCCCCGGAATCCACCAGCGCAGGGTTTTCCTCGTTTCCGAGGCCGTGGCCTGCCGCGTGCGGTACATGGAGTAGAGCATGGAACTGCCGATCAGGGCGGCCGTGGCCATGAGCGCCATTTCCGTCGAGATGACCTTGGTCCCGAAATACGTGTTCACGGTCATCTTGGCTCCCACCAGGATGAGCACGAAGGAGAGGCCGTATTTGAGGTAGTGGAAGCGGTGGATCACCCCGGCCAGGGCGAAATACAGGGCCCGCAGGCCCAGAATGGCGAACACGTTGGAAGAGTAGACGATGAACGTGTCCTTGCTGATGGCCAGGATGGCGGGGATGGAATCGATGGCGAAGATGACGTCCGAGACCTCGACGATGACCAGGACCATGAAGAGCGGCGTCATGTACAAGAGCCCGTCGCGCCGGACCCAGAATTTCTTGCCCTCGAAGTCTTCGGTGACCCGGAAGTGGCTGCGCATGAAGCGCGCGATGCGGTTGCGCGAGAGGTCGGGTTCCTGGTTGATGGTGATGAGCATCTTGATGCCTGAGGCGATGAGCAGGACGCCGAACACGTAGAGCAGCCAGTGGAAAGTCGCGATGGCGCTGGCCCCGGCGATGATCAGCGTGGCTCGCATGGCCAGGGCGCCGAGGATGCCCCAAAAGAGAATCCGGCGCTGGTTGGCCTTTGAGACCGAAAAATGCAGAAAGATGAGCAGGAAGACAAAGATGTTGTCCACGCTCAGGCTTTTCTCGATGAAATATCCCGTCAGAAATTCGAGCCCGGCCTGGGAACCCTCGAAATAAAACACCCCCGCCCCGAACATGAGCGCCAGCAGCACGTAGCCCAGGCTGACCCACAGGGCCGTGCCGACGCTCATGTCCTTGTTCCTGCGCTGCACCACGCCAAGATCGACGAGCAGGAGCGCGAAAATGAAAACGTGAAATCCTATCCACAGCAGCACTGTGTTCATAACTTTCTCCAACGTCCGTTCATGGACAAGGGGCGCACGCAGACGCCCGTGGTTGCGGTATTGGTGATTGGGAAAGGCGGTTCAACGAAACGACCTCTGACACCGCCAGGAGGGCGGGGCGAGTCGCTGGACGGGAAACGAGGGTGGTTCGGCCATGGCCGGCGACCCATGGCGTGGGCGGGGGGAGAGAACAATTTCATGGAACCTCCGGAAGTTGGCCGGAGGTCAATAAAAAAGACCTCCAGCATGGTTGTCATGCTGAAGGTCTTGCTCATCGGCTTCATCCGACGACAAGGCCAAGCGCCTGGGCGCCAGTGATGTTGACCTTGTCTCGAGGAGCTACTCCCCTTCAAAAAATAAAAATACAGATTGTCCGCCAGTTTCGTCAAGACTGAATTTTCAGGTCCCAGAGCATGAACAGTCGCGAAAGATTCAAGCGGCCAGGCGTCATTCCCTCGAAAGCGGGCACTGTCGGGCAATGGCGCGAAACCCTGCTTCTTGGACAGAGACAAGAATATCGACCTTCTTTTTCTGGAATCTGACGATATTGCGCAGTCTGGTGTGAACGTTATGCAACGTGTTACTGAGTTCTGAGCCTCGTTTTCTGTAGTATGGTGTTCGATTTTGATGTTCATACGTTTTTGTATGGTGAAAGTCAGAGCCAAAGTTGTCGCGCGAGTACGTATTTAGTTATGTTTCGAGATTATTTCGTACCATTTTAGTACAGTATTATTTTTTTGTTTTGAAAAGTTTTGTGATGCGTCGATTTATAGTGAATCGATAATGTCTATTGGACATGAATGAACATATGAGAATATCATTTGTAATTAGTCGATCCTGAAAAACTGTTAAAACGCCACGTCAGGCACAGGCCTGTACGGTCTGAACATTGGGTCGAAGTATGTGCCCAAGGAATTTGAGGCACAAAAAACACAGAATCCGGATGAACTTCCGGAAATTGAACGCTGCACAGGCCATGAACAGGTTCACGGAGTCACCGACCTGCCCTTTGAGGTAATTGCGCAGCATCCTGTGGTCGTTTTTGAGGTGGCCGATGATCGGCTCGATGGCCGCACGCCGACGGAACCGTTCTCTGGCTTGACGTTTGTCAGATGCAGTCTTCGTCCGCTTGCCTGACTCGGGGATTTCGATGCTGGTCACGCCGATCTTGCGCTTGCCGCGGTATCCTCGGTCGCAGATCGCCATGGTCGGCCGTTGCCCCACGATGCTTTCGACTTGAGACAGAACCGCAGGCAGCGTGTGGCCATCAAAGGGATTGTCCTGGAAGGACAGTGCGCCAACGATGATGCCGCTGGTCTTGGTCACGGTCACGGATGCCTTGGCGCCGAACTCGTATTTCTTGTGGGCCTTGCCCTTGCTGATGCAGGACACGCCTGGCTCATGGAGGCTGTAGATTTTGCCTGTGTCGGATCGCTGCTGGCGCTGCACGCGATCGTAAAGGTCCAAGGCCTGCTGATGGATGGTCAGTGCTTCCGGAGAAAGCTTGCGTTTCAGTTCGCGGACCAAGATGCCGGCGATGGTCCGCAAACGCCTGACAGCTCGCAGAGATTCGCCCTGTCTGCGACCCTTGGATTTGAAGCGGATGGTCCGCAGGAGCGATTTGATTTCGCGCTGGTAACTGCGCCGGAGTTTGACGTCTTCCAGTTTGGCCATGGTGTGGCACCGCGTCACGATTTTGGTCAGGAGCTTGGCATCCGTGGGAAAAGTGACGTTCTTTTCCTGTACGGTTGAGTCCACAACGACCTCGGCTTCTTTGGCCTTGTCGCCGTGGAGGGACACGGAAACCTCGAAGATTTTGCGGACTCCGTCTTCTCCGATGCGGCGGCGGAAATAGGTCAGCTCTGAAGGATCGCAGGGCAACTTCCAGGTAAACCGCTGCTGACCGCAGAAGGCCTGGAAATACGGGTTTTGAACCCAAGCCTCGACAACGCGTTCATCGCTCAAGTTTTCAAGCTGCTTGAGAATGAGGAGGCCGACCATCAACCGGACGGATTTTCCAGGGCGCCCGGAAGCAGCATAAAGTGGCCGGAAGTTGTCCTCGAAGACCTGCCACGGGATGACCTTGGCCAACCCGAGAAGGTGGTTTCGAGGATCAAGTTGATCAAGCAGATCCGGGCAAAGGAAGCTGCGCTGGCGGTCTGATTTTTTGGGCTGCATCGTTGATAACCTCGGAGTGATTTCGACCAGAAAAATGCATTTTTCACTGCATTACTGGTTATTCGAAATACGTTATTTCCGAGTAAATTTCAATTAATTTCAGATCGTTGTCACATTTTCAGGGTCGACTAATTATTTGCGGTTCTCTGGTGGAGGCTTTGTGGAGCTGTACTTTTTTTGTCCGCTGAAACGTGATGTTTTTCGTACAGATCGATGGGAGGCCTCGGGTTGCGAATCCGTGACCCTTGACCATGAGGGGATCAGACATCTGCGCGGCACGGTCACGGCGACATGTCCGTTGTGTGGGGGAGCGCATGTCTACCAGCCTGACGAGTTGCCCTGTCCGCTGGTGGCCGGTGTTGAAAAGTCGAAGGAATTGTAACGTCAAAGGGGGAGCGTGATGACTCGTGGAGTGAGGAATGTCTTTGCCACGACTGCGGGAATCGTGGCTGTGGGCGCAGTGATCGGGGTGGTCGCCGCATTTTTGCAGAAATCCGGCAATCCGGCGAACATGGCGATCTGCGTGGCCTGTTTCGGGCGCGACATCGCGGGTTCCATTGGCCTGCATCGCGCCGCCGTGGTGCAGTACCTACGCCCCGAGATCATCGGCTTTGTGCTCGGTTCATTCGCGGCGGCCCTGGCCTTCAGGGAATTCAAGCCCACCGGCGGCTCGGCTCCGCTGGCGCGTTTTGTTCTGGGCATGATCGCCATGATCGGCGCGCTGGTTTTCCTGGGTTGCCCCTGGCGGGTGATCCTGCGACTGGCCGGCGGTGACGGCAACGCCCTGTTCGGACTCCTGGGCCTTGTCGCCGGCGTCTGGATTGGGACGCTTTTCTTCAAGAACGGTTTCAATCTGGGTCGAGCCCAAGCCCAATCCACCGGAACGGGGCTGCTGCTGCCTCTGCTCATGCTTGGCCTTCTGGCCTTGCGGGTGCTGTTTCCCCCGGTGCCCGGAGAAGCCCAAAGCGGGGTGCTCTGGTATTCCCTCAAGGGGCCCGGCGCCGCCTACGCGCCCCTGCTGCTTTCCCTGGGTGCAGGTCTGGGCATCGGCTTTCTGGCCCAGCGCAGCAGGTTCTGCACCATGGGCGCCATCCGCGACGTCGTGCTGTTCAATCAGTGGTATCTGATGTTCGGCTTTCTTGCGCTCCTGGTATCCGCCCTGATCGCCAACGTCCTGCTCGGCCAGTTCAATCCCGGCTTTGAAGGCCAGCCGGTGGCCCACACCATGTGGTTCTGGAATTTCGCGGGCATGCTTGTGGCCGGTCTGTCCTTCGCCTTGGCGGGCGGTTGTCCGGGCAGACAGCTCTTCATGTCCGGCGAGGGCAACAGCGACGCGGGCATCTTCGTATTGGGGTCATTGGCGGGCGCGGGGATCGCGCATAATTTCGGGCTGGCCAGCTCGCCCCAGGGCATCGGTCCTCACGGAGCGGAGGCGGTCGTCATCTGTCTGGCCGTGTTGATGTTCATCGGGTTCACAAATCGAAAATAGGGGATGTGGAGATGAAGCAGGAAGTGGACGCCAGAGGCTTGTCGTGCCCCCAGCCGGTGCTCATGGCCATGCAGGCCATGCGCAAAGGCTCCGGGGAAATTGAAGTGCTCGTGGACAACGAGGCCAGCCGGGAAAACGTTTCCCGCGCCGCGCAGAGCCAGGGCTGGAGCGTGGTCGTGGACGAGCTTGACGGAGGGGAGTTCAGATTGTCCCTGGCAAAGCCGTGAAGTGGCTGCGGGAACTTTTGTCCCGCAGGGCTTCTGCCGTTCGTGGCCTGTCTGAAAAGGGGATGCTCCTTTTTCCAAGTACGGGGGAGGTCATCCGGGCCGAGGATGCGCTGCGTCGGTCCGGCCTGGAGGTCGCCGTCAAAGGCCCTCCGCCGGACTTGCGTCAAGGGTGCGACATGGTGGTCGAATTTTCCCTGATACAGGAATTGCGCGTGCGGGAGGTGCTGGCGGAGAAGAATCTCAAGCCCTTGCAAGTCGCCGTGGCCCAGGATCACCTGCTTGAGCCCGTGTCGCTGTTTCAGTCCAAGGAACTGGGGTCGTATCTGATGGTTCGGGCCGCCAACATGAAGGTCACCGTGGACCGCCGGGACCGGCGCATCGTCAACGTGTCCGGCGGCGGGTGCCCGGATGTGCCCTATCTGGCCGAGATGCTGGTGGGGCAGACCCTCGATGCGGCGCCCGAACCCCGCTCTTTGGGGCAGACCCTGTGCGGATACGCCCTGCAACTGGCTTTCGATGAGGCGCGGCGACAATGTCATGGTTGATTGTCGGAACGGTCCCCAGGGCTGATTTCGGCCTGATTTGGGGAGGCTACGCAGTCCGGGGGCGCACCGTGGAGATGTCCGGCGCTTGCGTCAATGTGGCCAGGGGAACTCCGGCGCTGATGGCTACGGCCTTTGTCGCCGCCCAGGCGCTCGGCATCGAGCCGCCCGAGGCGATGATCGTCGGAGACACCGGTTCGGGGGAGGGCAGTCGCGCTCTTTATGGGTATCTGGTGGAAAATCTTGACCGGGTCCGTCATGACGGGCTGACCTTTCACTACCTCATGCCCGATGTCGTCTGGCACAACAAGATCCTGTGGGGCCTGGAGGAACGCGCCGAGCCCCCCCTGCTGGTGGCTGACGCAGGGTTCATGTACGCGGCCAAGATGAGCGGCTATGCCGCGCACTATGACCTGTTCACGCCGGATGCCGGAGAGATGGCCTTCCTGGCCGACGAAACAGCGCCTCATCCCTTCTATACGAGGGGGTTCCTGCTGCAGGAGGAAGCCATGATTCCGGAACTGATCGACGCGGCCTATGCCGGAGCGAATGCGGCTCGCCACCTCCTGGTCAAGGGACAAACGGATTATGTGGTCTCGGCAGGGCGCATCGTGTCCCGGTTGAGCCAGCCCGATACTCCGGCCATGGAACCCATTGGCGGAACCGGCGACACCTTGACCGGACTGGTCACGGCGCTGCTGGCCGCTGGAATGAACATGCCCGACGCGTGCCGCAAGGCCGCTTTGGCCAACCGTTATCTGGGGGTTCTGGCCGATCCCACGCCCGCATTCGGGGTTGCCGATCTGCTTCCCTTCATGCCCGAGGCGCTTGGTCTTGCCCTGCGCGATACATAGACGAACGCCGAGCCTCCCATTCCGGGCCTTCCGGCAGACGCGCCCCTGTCCGCTTTGCTCGCAGGAGGGCCCGGGTTTGCGGCTATGATCCTGTGGTCATCCTCCGTTCGCGTTTTTCCCGCCTTTTCGTTGTTCGGCAACGACCCTCCACATTCTTTTCCCGCCCACGGATGCCCATTTTTGGAGCCTGCCGTCTGAAGTCGGCGGCGCCTTGGCCGCGTGTTGCAGGTTTTGGGATGATTTTTCAGATGTTCCATGCACTGTGAAAAGGCTGCGGAAACGACCCGCGTCATTCCGTCGCGCCTGTGTCGGCACGGGTCGCCGGGCCGATGTCCGTCAGGGGTGATTCAATTTTTTAGGATGGGGAGGATACGGTTTTTTCTTCAAGGAGACGACGGCTGCTTCAGGCTCAGGAGTGACGTAAGTATCATTACGTATCATTTTTTTGAATTAGTGCAATCAATTGCGTATTTTCATGTCCTTGTCTTGCTGTTACCTTGTTTTTTGAAAAGAAGATGGTATTTATTGATTTCATCGATGCCGAAAATATTTTCATTTAGTGCTTCTGTATTTATTATTCAAGTAAAATCTGTGTTTGATGTGTTCTGATAAATTTTCTAGTGCGTGATTTTTATTCGTGTATTCACGGGATAAGGAGTGTGGTTCGGAGGAGTGTCATGTCTTTTGTTCGTTGCCCTTCTTGTTGTGCGCATATTCATGCGACAGTGTTCTATTGCCCGAAATGCGGAAAGCCAAAGCCAAAAAATGGATGGAAAAAATCATGGAATTTTTTGTGCAGCTTTGCTGTCGCCGCGTTCATGCTGGTGATCATGAAAAATATTTATATATCTGTTTATACCCCGTAGCGTGGTAAAGTGACATTTGCTCTCGATTGTTCAGCAGAAATTTTATGTTTTTTGTTTCGCGATGAGAATGTGAAGCCGGCATCATTCCTGTGGGTGTAGAACCCTGCATTTTTGAAAACAATCGGACGTTTTTTAGCCTGAGCGCGAATATGTATTGCGGCGTGCGCAGAGTAAGGTGTACGCTTTGTTATTATGTCAGGCCAAAATGTGCGCAGGTGCTGTCCGTCTTTTGCCGCTTCGGTTTTGGTGGCTTTCATTGCTCTTGCCTTTTTTTGTCCAGCCGGAAAATCGTGTGCCGGTGGTGCGCCGATTCTTGAGCTTTCGGAGGGGCATGATGTTTCAACCCTGGCCGGATATCTTGAGATACTCGAAGACCCTACGGCATCCTTGGGCATCGACGTGGTCCGCTCTCCGGAAATGGACGCGGCCTTCCGGCTCGTGACTTCCGACAGCCTGCGTCTGGGCTTCTCCGGTTCCCATTACTGGTTGCGCATAACCATCGCTTCGAACCCGACGTCTTCTGAGCAGCTCTGGTTTCTGGATCCGGGATGGTCCCATTTCAGCGAACTGCTCTTCCATGGTCCGGATGCCTCCGATCCGGGCCGTTTCGAGGTCGTGGATCGTGGACTGCCCGCCCGAGACCTGAAAGCGCAGCCCCTTCTTTTTCCGATCCGGCCAGCCGGAACGGCGACGTATTATCTCATGGTCGGCAACGACCGCGCGCTGACCTTCACGCCCACGATCAAGGCCGAAGGAGCGGCGCTCATGAGCAATCTGCGCAAGAGCCTCGCGTTCGGCGCGGTAGCCGGGATAGTGCTGTCCATGTGCATCTACAATTTTTTGGCGTTTTTGAATGTGCGGGATTATTCCTACCTCTGGTTCGTTTGCATCCATTTCGGGACCCTGGTGTACTTTTTCTGCGGTCAGTGGACCCCGCTTTTCATGGGATCCTGCCGGAGCATCGTCGGCATGACGGCCATGAATCTGAGCGTGGCCGGCTGGTGCCTGTTCGTCCAGAGCTTCTTGGATACCAGGCAGCGCACACCCTGGGGGCACAAGGCGCTCGCGGTCATGGCCTGCCTGGCCGTGACGCTGGCGATCGTCGGGCTCTTCACGTCAGCGGAGAAGATTTCGATGCCCGCTCACGTGCTGGCTCTATGCGCCATGTTCTTCGGCTATGCGTCGAGCCTTCTTTCAAACTTTGGGGGCGTCCGTGCGACGCGTCCGATGTGCGCGGTCTGGACGCTGACCCTGGGCCTGTTCCTGATTCACAGCCTCGCAGGCATCGGCCTGTTCAACTTTGGCGCTCCTGACTTTCCCGTTCTCATCCTGGCCGCGCAGGCCATGCTGATGTCCATCGTTCTGGCCTGGCGCACCAAAATTCAGCGCGAGGAACTGGTTTCGGCCCAGACCGAAACGCAGACCAAAAGCGCCTTCCTGGCCACCATGAGCCACGAGATACGGACTCCGATGACGGCCATCATGGGGTATGCCGAGTTGCTCCAAAACCTTGATCTGCCCGTTCAGGGCAGGCGTTACTTGCGCAATGTGCAAGTCGCTGCGGACCATCTTCTTGGAATCGTCAATGATATTCTGGATATGGCCAGGCTCGACGCGGGTCGGCTCGCCCTGGAGGAGAAGGACTTTTCCCTGGAACACGTGGTCGAGGATGTCATCCGCGTCTGTGCGCCCAAGGCAGGCGAGAACCACAACGAGCTGATCTGTGTGGTCGACGGGAAAATTCCCTCGTTGTTGTTCGGTGATCCTCTGCGCGTGCGGCAGATACTCCTGAACCTCGTGTCCAACGCCGTGAAGTTCACCAGGCACGGCGAGGTGCGCATCGAGGTGGGACGCGAGGAGATGGCCGGACCGGATGAAGGGGAGAGGTCTGGAATCCTCTTGCGCATGACCGTGAGCGACACCGGTATCGGCATCTCGCCCGAACAGCAGAAGCGCCTGTTCGAGTCTTTTTTCCAGGCCGATGATTCCATGGCCAGGAAGTTCGGCGGAACCGGCCTTGGCCTGAACATCAGCCGCAGCCTGGCGCGCTTGATGCGTGGCGATCTGAACGTGCTCAGCGACTTGGGAGAGGGCGCGGCCTTCACGGCCACCCTGAGGCTCGGCGTGTCTATGACGCAGCCTGGACGAACCTGTCCGGAGGTGCCTGAAGCCGCGCGGAACGCCCTGATTCTCGACGACAGCTCCCCGGCCGGAAAGGCTCTGGCCGACCTGGCGCGGGAGTTCGGGATTACGGCGGAGACGGCGGGGACGGCGGCCGAGGCCCGGGATTTGGTCCGCGGCGCTGGCGGACGGTACGGCCTCGTCTTTGTGGATTTGGAAATGCCGGACATGGATGGCCTTGAGGCCGCGCGGATGCTGCGCGGAGCAGGTCTGGAGGCCGATGTCCCGATCATTCTTCTCGAACCGGCGGGATACGCCAAGGCCCAGGAGTTCGAATGTGGACGGACCGGTATCCGGGCCGTTCTCTTCAAGCCGGCATCGCGCAGTTCGTTCCGCGAGGCCGTGGACGAAGCCTTTCGGGCGCAGGAACCGGTCGAACAGTCTGCGATAGCGGGAGCCGATCCGAATGCGCAGGCGTGCCGCGGGAAACGCATTCTGGTCGTTGACGACAACGAATTCAATCTCGACGTGCTGGAAACCGTTCTGACCATGGCCGGACTGGACGTGACCACAGCCTCGAGCGGTCCCGGCGCACTTGAGGCCCTGTCCGCCGGTCCGGCCTGCGACGCCGTGCTCATGGATGTGCAGATGCCGGGCATGGACGGGTACGAGGCCACGCGTCGCATCCGGGTCGATCCGCGCTGGAAGGGGCTGCCCGTGCTGGCCGTCACCGCCAACCTTGTGACGGGCGAACGGGAAAGATGCGTCGAAGCGGGCATGAATGGTTTTTTGACCAAGCCCGTGGATACCTTGGCTCTCTTCGAGGCCCTGGCGCGTTGTTTTCGCGGCGTTGACGGGAATCGATCGTGACTTGCCGCCAAGCATTTTTCGAGGACAGATCGGTTTTCGCAAGGAATATCCGGTGACAACCCAATTTTTGGAGGTTACTTATGTCGGTTGAAACCGCGACACTTGATGTCGGCGAGGCGTTGCAGAGATTCAGTGGAAACAGGCAGATACTGGTGCGGCTGTTGCTGCGGTTCCTGGAGCTCAATGCCGCCGTGGAGCAGAAAGCCCGCGAGGTCCTTGACACCGGAAAGAGCGAGGAGGTCGCCATGTTTTTCCATGCCCTCAAGGGCGGCGCGGCGAATCTCTCAGCGAAAAGGCTGGCGGAAAAATGCGCGCAGCTCGAAACCCTCGCCAAGGCGGGCGATGTCGAGGGCGTGAAATCGGAGTTTCAAAATTTTATCAATCTTTTCGAAGAATTGCGTATATCCGTGGAAGAGGTTCGCAATTCCTGACCACGTCTCAAGACGTTGGACACTGACGGTCCTAGCGGGAGGGAGCGGCTTTTCAAGCGACGCGCGCCGGTGAGATCTCCAATGGAAGACTCCGCAGGGACGGGGCGGAGAAGCAAGGGCGGCATGTCCGGTGAGGACAGTGCCGCCCTTGGCGTTTGCGGAAGGCAGGCCTGGTCCTGCATGATGACGGGCAGGCAGTTTCTTTGGTTGAATCTTTGTCGTGTCTGCCGCCTACCGGGCGTATTCGTACCTTTTGGTCACCCTGTCCGAGATCTGGGCGTGGGCGAAGCCAGCCTGGCGGGATTTGGCGAAACGCTCTTCGGCTTCCTGGCTGCACATGTCGCAGCCCTGGACCGGGACGTGGAGCCCCAGGGATTTGGGAGTCTGCGCGGTTTCGCTCTCGACGATCAAAAGGCCCGGGCAGTGCGGGCAGTCTTTCAAACGTTCGACCTGGGTCTCGGTGATGTCGTCGGTGTCGTAGTAGATGGAGCGGCGGCGTACGAAATACCCGCTTTCGCGCACGGCCTCTGAAGGCCGGGGGTTGAAGTAGACCTCGGGCAGTTGGTCGCACAGGGCCGAGAGGTAGTCGATGGTGGATTTCTGCTCGCGGATCTTTTCGCGGTCCAGATCAGGCTCCTGCACGGCGGAGAAATCCACCCCGGCCAGGGCCAGGCTGATGCCCAGGTTGACGTAGGGCAGCGCCCCCTTGATGGCGTACCCCCCTTCGAGCACGGCGATGTCGGGCTTGAGCATCTGGGTCAGCTTCGCATATCCTTGGGCCGTGAAGTTCATGTTGGTGATGGGGTCGGAGAAGTGGTTGTCCTGTCCGGCGGAGTTGATGATCAGGTCCGGCTTGAAGTGGTCGAGGATGGGCATGACGATGCGCTCCACGGTCATCAGATACCCTTCGTCCGAGGTGCGCGGGGGCATGGGCACGTTGATGGTCCGGCCCAGGGCCTTGGGGCCGCCGGACTCCGAGGGGAAGCCCGTGCCGGGGTAGATGGTGCGTCCGTCCTGGTGCAGCGAAATGAAGAGCACGTCCGGATCGTGCCAGTAGATGTCCTGGGTGCCGTCGCCGTGGTGGCAGTCCGTGTCGATGACGGCCACGCGAAGGTTGCCGTAGTGTTCGCGGATCCATTCGATCATGACCGCTTCGATGTTGATGTTGCAGAAGCCCCTGCTGCCGTGGACCGTGCGCATGGCGTGGTGTCCCGGAGGGCGGACCACCGCGAAGGCGCGTTGCCTCTCCTTTTGCATGACCAGCTGGGCGGCGCGGATCACGCCTCCGGCGGAGATGAAATGGGAGTCGGTGCAGACCGACTGCACGCCGGGAAAGCAGAAGTGGGCGCGCATGATGTCTTTTTCCTCGGCCACCAGGGGGCGGTATTCGCGGATGCCCTCGATGTCGAAGATGCCCTCTTCCCGGAACTGGTCCTGGGTGTAGAGCAGGCGCTCCTCCCGCTCGGGGTGGGTGGGGGAGATGGCCCAGTCGAAGGCCGGGAAGAATATGATGCCGAGGCTTGATTGTGCGGTGAGCATGGTCCCTCCGTTCAGGATGCCAGGGTGGTGATGACGCCGGGGCGCATCTGGCAGCGGACGCGGATGTTGCGGCCGATGGTGTAGTGCCCCTCGACCATGTTGAAGGCGTCGGCCTGGATGACCTGGATGTCGCCGTCCTCGGCCGGGATGCCCTGGCGGTCCAGCTCGGCCCGGAGCATGGTGGTGGCGTCGTGCACGGCCTCTTCCAGGGTGTAGGTGCGCTTGACGGTCTTGTGAATGCCAAGGCCCGGCACCGTGAAGCTGCCGCGCGAGGTGTCCACGGTCAGGACCAGGGACTGGGTCGGCCGGGTCAGGCACGCGCCGATGGCGTTGGCCACCTCGGCGTGCTTGGGGGCCACGACGGGCAGGCCGAAGGTCTCCTCCAGGAGCGGGCTCATGGCCACTGCCGGGCCGCCGATGACCTGGATGCTCGCGGGACGCACAAGGCGGTCCTCCAGGATTTCCTGAATGGTGTAGACCGGGCGGGCATTGATGGCCGCCAGGAACGCGTCGACCTTTTTCTTCAGGATGTCCATGGCCAGACTCACGGCCTGCTCGGCGCATTCGCGTGCGGAAAGCCCCTGGATCATGGCCACTTCCTTGATGCCCTTGGCCGAACGTTCGCGGTCGCCGAAGGCGGCGTGGCCGAGGACGTTCATGGCGTCCATGAGCGCCGGGGCGGGGCCGCCGGCGGCCATGCACGGGCCGTGGCGGTCCGGTCCGACCCGCAGCTGCCCGTCGCGGGAGCTGATGAACGAGTCTCCGCCGATGCCGATGGATTCGACCTTGAGCGCCCGCACCAGGGTCGGGTGCTCGCCGATGGAGATGCCGTCGCGCTCCAGCAGCGGCACGCCGTCGAGCAGCACGGCGATGTCGGTGGTGGTGCCGCCGATGTCGAGGATCAAAGCGTCCTCGGTCACCGCAGTGGTGCTGAGGATGCCCATGACCGAGGCCGCCGGGCCGGAGAAGATGGATTGCACCGGGATTTCGCGGGCCAGCTTCAAAGGCATGGTCCCGCCGTCGGCCTTGACGATGTTGATGTCGGCCTGGATGTTCAAATCCTTGAGGCTCTGTTCCAGGGCGTCGGCAAAAGCGTTGAAGGTGCGCCATACGGCGGAGTTGTAGTAGACGGTGCTGATGCGCCGTCCGAAATTCAGCGATTCGGACACGCGGTGCCCCTGGGTCACGAAGTCGGCCTGGGGGGCGAGGGCTTCGGCGATGGCCATTTCCTGTTCCGGGTTGCGGGTGCAGAACTTGCCCACCACTCCGTAGACCCGAATCCCCTCTTCGCGGCAGCGTTTGGCCATGGGCTTGATCTGATCCACCCGGGCCTTGGCGGAAATGGCGCCGCGATGGTCGACGCATCCGCTCAGGATATGGTACTGGCTGCCCAGCGCGTAGGCGCTGGCGTCGAGCCCCGGTCCGGGAATGACGAACATGCCGACTTTCTCGGTGTGACCGGTGACGATGGAGTTGGTGGACAGGGTCGTGCTCAGGTTGATGGTGCGGATTTCCGCGCCCTTGCAATCCTTCAGGATGGCGCACAGCGCCTCGGTGATGGTGGCGAGCAGATTGTCGTGATCCGTGGGGACCTTGGCCATGGCTTCCACCCGGCCGTCCCGGATGCAGACGCCGTCCGTGTGCGTTCCTCCGACATCTATTCCGATAAGCATAAGTCCGATCCTTGGGCTGACGGTTGGCCGCGGCGGGCGCCGCGGCTCCCGGTCGTCTCGGTGGTTTCCTGTGATTTCAGGGAAGAGGCCGAGGCTTCGGGCTTGTGTTTTTTTTCGCCATGGCGCACCCCGGAGCGGTAATGCGCCCGCGGGCGCGGGAGAAGAAACACAAGTTGCTTTTTCAAGTTCATATTTACCGGACTGTAGACGAAGCGCAAGCAGAATTCAGTAAACGGAGGGAAATCATGGATAAACAGCTGGTGGACGGTTTTCTGGCCTGCGTGCGGCAGGCGGGAGAAGTGGTGCGGGCGCAGTGGCACGACGTCAAGGAGATCTCCTTCAAGGGGCGCATCGACCTGGTCACCCAGACCGATCTGGCCGTGGAGAAGCTGCTGCTCGGGAGTCTGCCCGCGCTGCTGCCAGGTTCCACGGTCCTGGCCGAGGAGTCGCACTCGTCCCTTGATCCCGGAACGTTGACCTGGATCGTGGATCCGGTGGACGGCACCACCAACTATGCCCACGGACTGCCCATCGTGGCCGTGTCCGTGGCTTTGTGGAAAGACGGGCGGGTAGAGCTTGGCGCGGTCTATCTGCCGGTGCTCGACGAATTTTTCTGGGCCGTGCGCGGGCAGGGGGCTTTCCTGAACGGGAGGCGCATCGTCGTCAGCCGGGAGAAGGTCATGCAGAACTCCCTTGTCGCCACCGGCTTTCCCTATTCCTTCTACACGGAAGTGGACCAAATCTGCGAAAGGCTGCGCCGGGTGCTGCTGGCCTCCCAGGGCATCCGGCGGTTGGGGTCGGCGGCCGCGGATCTGGCGTACACGGCCTGCGGCCGGTTCGAAGGGTACTACGAGACCGGTCTCAAACCCTGGGACACGGCGGCTGGCTGGCTCCTGGTGGAGGAGGCCGGAGGGACGGTCAGCGGTCTGGATGGAGGGTACGGCCTGGGCGGCCACATGATCGTGGCCACCAACGGATCAATCCATGAGCAACTGCTGGCCCTGCTGCGGCTGGAGGGCGCGTGACCGCGCCCCGTGGTCAGATGCTGTATTTCAGGGAAGAGGAAATGGGAACAAGATCTCCCTTGGAATTGTACAGCGATTCGTCTTCGGAGTGCCGTCCGTAAGCGTTCTCGTCCTGGTCCTGGTTCTTCTGCTGTCTCTTCTTCTGGTGCCCCATGTCCCAGGATAGCTGACCGTCTCTCCATCTTCCCTGGGCCTGGGGTTTGCCTATGCGCAAGCTCATTATCGCCTCCTTGGCCGTCCCTGGCCACGGGTGTTGCGTCCAAAAGGGCGTCCATGCCCCTGCAGAGTGTATCGGACAAACGGCAAAAAACTTGAATTCCACGGCCCGTAAAATGCGAAAAGGCCCCGGATGCGGGCACCCGGGGCCTCTTGCGGAGCGCTTCTCCGCAATGAGCGTCATGTCGAGTTGCTCATCCCAGATCGTCGAGAAGCGTGCCCCGGCCCGTGTACACGGGCATGAGCACGTCCTGCTGAAATGAGTACGAGTTCTGGTTTCTGTTCTGGTAGCGGTGGGTGTTCGTGTTCATGGTGTCCAGCGTTTTGCTGACCACGGCGGCCCCGAATGTCTTCTTGTCAAAGGGCTGGGCATTCGAGGCGCCGCCGCCGTTCATGTAGTCGAGAGTCTTCCCGACCACGGCGGCCCCGAAGGTCTGGTTCGCATAGCCCCGGGCGTTGCCCCCGGAGATCCCTTCAATGTCCATGGCTCCTCCCATTTTTTTCAGAACATGACGCCTGATCAAACCTATCGGCAAATATACACGAAAACTTGAGCACGGGGAAGGGGAGGAAAGAAGGTGGACGTCGAACAAATGGGGTGGCGGGCCCTGGCTCTGCGAAACGTAGCTTCACGGCACCGTGAAGCCTACAGGCGGCGCATGCTTCAAACGATTTTTCGGCAGGTCAGGAAGATGCTCAGCGCTGCGAAATTTTTCAGCCCGTGAACCAGCGCAGCCCCGGCATGCCGGGCAGGAGGCCCCGGCGTGTGCAATGCTCCCCGAAAAGGGCCAGGGATGCCTGCTCTTCGGGACCCAGCCCGTAGCTCATGGCCCGCCAATAGCGCAGCAGGTCCGGGCTGGTCAGCCAGGCCGGGAGTTCGGGCAGGCGTGAAAGGGTTTCGAAATGGCTGTCCAGATTGGCGGTGATGATTTCGATGTGTTCCTGCAGGACGCCCAGGAGCGCGCGGGTGGGCGCGGGCAGGGCGCGGCGTACGATCCAGACCGCGAAGACAAAGGGCAGCCCGGTCCAGCTCGACCATTCGGTGGCCAGGTCGAAAATGTGGTACCCCTCCGGCGGCTCGACGAAATGGCGCAGGGCGAGGTTGCCGATTTCAAGGAAGGGGCGGCCGGTGGACAGGCCGCTTCCGGGTTCGACGGTCTCCCATCGCGGTTCGGGCAGGTCCCATTTTTGCCGCCACAGCACCTTCAGGAGGGCCGTGGACGTGGCCGACGCTCCGGTCAGGCAGACCGGCCCGGGATTGCGGGCAAGCCACGCGGGCAGATCCTTCGGAGGGGCCGGGGAGAGGAAAAGGACGCTCTGGACTTCATCACGGGCGCAGATGGATGCGCCGGGCAGCAGTTCGTAGTTTTCGGCGTGCAGGAGATATTCGAAAGAGGACGAGGGCGAGATGTCCAGCTCGCCGGTGAGCAGGTTGCGGTTCAGCTTGCTGGGGTGGCCGGGCACATAGTGAAAATCCCGACCTTCGGGGCAGATTTTGGCCAGGAGGTGGAAAACGTGCCAGATGTTGAGATAGTCGATTCTGCCGATTTGAAGCGTCATGATGCATTAAAAAGGCGGGGTCGCCCCCGCCTTGATGGTCTTGAGATGAGCGCCGGTCTTACAGCTGAGCCATGAGGGTGGCGCGGATGTCGTCGATGGAGCCTTCGCCGTCGAGTTCGATGTACTTGAAGCCGAATTCCTTGGACAGGTTCTTGAAATAGTAGGAAGCCGCCAGGGTGCCGGTGGTGGTGTCGTAGTAGATGTTGTGACGCTTGTCGATGGCGTCCTCGTCCTGGTCGTCGGCGCGGGCGGTGAGCTCGCCGCCGCAGACGCGGCACTTGTCACCGTTGGGCTTGATGGCGTCGATGAAGATGTTGTTGGGGTGGTTGTTGTCGTTCTTGCAGAGGCGGCGGCCCATGATGCGGTTCTTGGCCACTTCGCGGGGCAGGAGGATCTCGATGACGAAGTCCAGCTTCACGCCGTCGGCCTGCAGTGCTTCCCACAACTTCTGGGCCTGCACGATGGAGCGGGGGAAGCCGTCCAGCAGCCAGCCGTTGGGGCTGGAGTTCTTGAGCACGTCCAGAACCATGGGGATGGTGATGTCGTCGGGAACGAGTTCGCCACGATCGATGAAGGCCTTGGCCTTCATGCCCAGTTCCGTGCCGCCGCCGATGTGCTTGCGGAAAATCGCACCGGACTCGATATGGTCCAGATCGTACTTCTTCTTCGCCAGGGAGCCCTGGGTTCCCTTGCCACTGCCGTTGGGTCCGAAAATCAGAATATTCAAGGCGTAGACCTCCTGTAAAAAATTTCACAAAGTACTATAGCCAGCCCGAAAGCCTGTCAATCAAAGATCGGGAGCGCTCTTGTCATGGCCTTGCAGCCCGGATAGAGTCTGCGTGAATCCATGATCGACGGGGAGGGTGCATGGGACTTTTGGATGAATGGGGCAATGCCTTGGTGGAAGAGGGCCTGCGCGAGGCGGCGGATACGTTTTTCGGGGTCAGGACGGCTCTTGATGAAGAGATCGCCTTTTTCGAGTCCCGGGCCGCCAAGCTCGGACGCCGGGCCGAAGAAATCCGGTCCTGGTTCGCGGGGCTGAACTGCCTGTTGGGCTCCGAATCCAACACCCGTCTGCTCTTTGATTCCCTGGGCGTGACCCTGGACGATCCGGACCTCTACACCCTCCAGGCGTGCAGCCTGCAATTCCGCAGGCCGCGAAGCTTCACGCGCAAGGGCCTTTTCGCCAAGACTGTCTGGGAAATCTACGAGCCGCTGGCGCGTTTGATCGAATCGTACATGCACGGCACCCCGTACACCGATCCCATGCATCCCGGACGGGTCATGATCAGCGTCAACCATGACCAGCTGCGCAAGCTCTGCGACGAAATCAACGCCCGCGTCCGGGAGGTCAACGAATCCAACCGGCCTTCCGAATCCCTGGCCTTCGCCAAGCGCATGGACCAGACTCAGGTGCACAAGGAGTCGGTGACCGGTGGCGGAGGACAGACCTGGACCCTGGATCAGGATCTGGCCTATGTTCCCCTGGTTTTCGAGAACTATGCCCTGCCTGCATACCCCGACCTGCCCCTGGATTCCGCGTCCCGCTCGGTGCTCGAAGAATGCTGCGCGAAAATCTTCGCCCGCCAGCGCGAGCATGTGGACGCCATCCTGGACGAGGTCTTCGACCCGGAAGACAAGACGGTCTGCGTGCTGGACCGGGACGGAAAGTAGCCTGGAATCGTCGGTTCTCGGACCTTTTCAGGTCAGATAACGCGATGACTGTTGTTTGGTGTGTATCCGGTTATGCGGTGCTGTTCCGATGCCGAGTCGGTTCCTGGATCAAGCTTTCCGCCGGAATACCGAACTGTCCATGAAGGTCGCGTATCATCTTCAGGGAAGGGGGCGCGAATGGTTCAGCACTCCTCTCTCCGAAATGTTCAGCTGGCTTCACAATAGCACGATCGTGTCAACCCGAATAATCCCAATCCTCCTCGTAGATTTCGGCAAGATGTTGTTTGATCGCCACATTTCCCAGTGCCCCAGCCCCATCTTTAAAATACGTATTCCACTTTGGCCCCCGGCCCTTGAGGTCTTTATAAGCGCTACGCAGTGCATCCGGGTCATCTTCCAGGAGCAGTTCGATGAGCTGTTGCGCCTGGAGCAGATCTTTGCGTTTTTTGGCGGCTTCGATGGGATTCCGTCGTTGCGAGACGATCAGCTTGTGCAGTGCGAAGCGGGCGGGGTTTGGGATGTGGGTGGGCGCTCCTCCTCCGACGAGCAGGATGGTTTCGACAGGATCAACTACGAGGTAGTCGAGTAATCTTTGTGGTTGTCCGTGACTTCCGAGCCCTTTGGAGTGGATGGGGCCTCTGTCCGGACCGGAAATGGGCATGAGCACGTCAAGGCGAATTTTGTCTTGATTGATGTAGGAAACCGGCGGGGTTCGCGGGTCCATGCCGGGCACCTCGCCAAATGTCTCATCCAGGTTCGTGAGCACTTCCAGCAAAGGGACGTTCAGATTTTTTTCCATCGCAAGGGAGATCGTATGAACCTCGGTCATGTCCACGTCCAGGGTGTGGAACGCGGATTGCCCGAATTTTACCCCCAGCATCGCGCCGTATGCCTGGAAAGCGATGGTCCCGACAACGAGGGCGCGTTCAAGCACGCCAGCCTCATGCAGCCCAAGCAGGAGATTGGCCACCTTGCCCGTCGGCGCGGCAACTCCTGACGACTTGAGCGTGCTGATGATCTCCATGCGCCCGTTGTATCCCGCCTTGGCCGCCTCGAACGCGGCCACCTTGGCCGCGAGCATCTGATCTCCAACAGGTCCGATATATTCACGCTGCTGATATTTTCCGGAGGTGGTGCGTCTGCTTTTTTGGAAATACCAGTGCGCCTGATCGCCAACCGGCACGGTGACGATACTGCCGCTCAAAGGCCATAGTTCGGGATTGCGCGGTTCCGACCTGCACTGGTCCGCCAGTTCGGCAAAAAGGCTGTGCGTGATGAGCGGAAGTCGTTTCATGGCGCAACTATAATTCAATTTTAAAATGAAGTATAGTCGTGCCCAAAATGGGATTCGGGCTCACGAGGTTTTAAGCTCACAGGGCCTGGGAGAAGCTATCGCCGACCGCGCCAATAGAACGGCCTTCTCTTCTGATGCGCGATGGCCAGCAATCGGATCTCGTGAGGGCGGATGGAGTAGACGAGGTAATACGGGAATTTTGCCAACTGTTTCCTGCGCAGGTTGCCCCGCAGCGCTGTCGCCGCTTCGGGATGCTGTTTGACGACCTCGATCGTGCGCTGGATTTAGTCCAGAAAGACAGTGCCGAGTCCGGGAGCTTGGAGGTCATAGAAATCGGCGGCTTCGTTGATCTCCGCTTCGGCGGTCTCGTGAATCAAGACGCGGAGATTCATTTTCGTCCGGCCCGACCCCGTGCCAATACATCGTCGGCGGGGTAGGAGCGGGCGGTGCCGTTGCCGAGTTCCTGGTCACGGCGGATCGCTTCGTCGATCCATAGCCGCTCGATCTTCGGTTCGCTCAGGGCGTCCAGACTGGCCAGCAGTTCACGGGCCAGGTGCGCACGGCCCTCCGGGTTCAAGCCAAACGCTTCTTTTTTCAGTTCCTCAACGCTCACGACGCACCTCCGATATGGGCTCACGTATTCGACATGTTGTCGCACCCGATGGGCGGGGCTTTCTTTACTCTTGTATAATCGGATGGCTCTATCCCGCAAGTGTTCCGGAAAACCTTGTCCCAGAGGAATCACGAGGTGTGGGGTGTTCTTGCGCAACCGCCTACCGCATCCACCGCTTGCGGTGGAAGCGGTACAGCCCCAGTTCCAGCACGATGAAGAGGACGATGGGCACGGCCAGGAAGATCAGGGTGATAAGCGCCCCGAGACCCCGGTTGGAGGAGGTGATGAGGGGAAAGAGATAGCCCGTGAAAGACGCGACGCTTCCGCCTCCGATCAGGAAGACCAGGAAATATTCGGAGAACGCCACCAGAAAGACCACGCTTGCGCCCGCGGCCATGGCCGGGAGGAGCTGCGGCAGTTCCACTTCCAGAAAGACGCGCCGTTTCGATGCGCCCAGATTGCGAGCGCAGACGGCGTATTCGCGACCCATGAGGGTGTAGCCCGTGGTCAGGGCGCGCAGCATGTACGGGTAGCTGATCATGGACAGGACCAGGATCACCCCTGGCGTGGTGTCGGCCAGGCCGATCTTGAGGAAGATGAAGTGCAGGCCCATGGAAAAGGTCATGGCCGGAACCAGGGCCGGAAGCAGGAGCAGGCCTTCGAGCAGGTTCTTGCCCGGAAAAGTCTGAAACGCCAATACCTGCGCGGGCAGGATGGTCATGGCCAGGGTCACGGCCACCGTCGCCAGGGAATAGCCCAGGGAGCTGGCCAGCGCAGTCAGGAAAGGTCCTGGCCTCGCCGCGAGGAAGCGGAGCCCGTCAAAAGTCAGCTCCGGCCAGAGCTCCGGGAAGCGCCAGCCCGGCGCACCGGCCTGCAGGATCAGCACGACCACCGGCAGCAGGAAGAGAAGCGCCAGAACGATGATGGTCGGCGCGTGTCTCACAGCTTGCGCCTCCAGCCGTCGAGGTAGGCCGCGAAGCGGTTGTAGAGCATGGCGAAGACGGCTGCGAAGACGAACATGAGCGTCAGGATGGCCATGGCCTGGGGGCGTTGGCTCAGGTCGCGCTGGAAGAAGATGTCGAACACCCTGATGGAGAGCATGCCGGGGTGCGACTCCCCGAGCACGAAGGGGATGTCGAAGGAGCCGAAGGCGTACAGGAAAAGGATGATGAAGGCGCTGTGCATGGCCGGCAAGAGGCGCGGCAGGGTCACGGACCAGAAGGTGCGCACGGACCCGGCCCCGAGCATGCGCGCGGTCTGGATCAGCCGGATGTCGAAGCCGAAGAGCACGGCCCCAATGAGAAGCAGGGCAAAGGGCACGCCCTTGAGCAGAAAGGCCAGGATCATGCCCAGTCCGCTGCCCGTGTGCAGGAGGTTCGGAAATTCCTCCGGCGAGGAGATGATCCCGGTCTGGAAGAGAACCGAGGATACAAGGCCGGTCCGGCTGAGCAGCAAGAGGACCAGGAAGGCCACCGCCACGTGGGGCAGGATGAGCCCGACTTTGGAAACCACGCCCACCCTGCGCAGGCCGGGCGGCATGCGCCACAGGGCCAGCGCCAGGACGGTGCCGCCCAGGACCGAGCCCGCCGCCGAAAAAAAGGCCACGGACAGGGACAGGCCAAGAGACTGCCGTATGCCCTGATCCTGAACCAGGGTCTGGTAGTGCTCGATGCCTGCCTCCCCTGATCCCAGCGGCAGGAACAGGCCCAGGCTCTGGGCCAGGGTCAGGGCCAGGCCCGTGCAGAAGAGGGCGCAGTAGGGCAGCAGCAGGGGCAGAAGGCCGTGGATGATCCCGCGCTTCATGGGAAATGCCTGTTAGTGCCCAAGGATGATCGTGTCCCAGTCCCGTTCCAGAAGCTCCAGATATTCGGAAGCGATCTCCGGCACGGCCGCCGCCGACAGCGCATCCGCGCCAAGGGTGGCCGCGCCCAGGTCCACCGCGTCGAAGGCCTGGCGCTTTTCTTCGTCCAGCTTCGCGATTTCAAGCGCGGGCAGGTCCCCCCAGTTCTCGGGCTTGAACTTGGAGAGCTGGGCCTCGGGACTCATCAGAAAATTGGCCAGGACCATGGCCCCGGCCTTGTTCGGGGCGTTGAAGGGGATGGCCGTGAAATGGGTGTTGAAGATGGCCCCCTCGGCCAGGACAAAGGTCCTCACCGTGTCCGGATAGGTCTTCTCCAAAATCTTCATCTGGGCGTGGGCCGGGTGGTAGGACATGCCCATGTCGATCTCGCCGCGTGCAAAGAGGGTGTCCAGGGCGGCCGCGTCCTTCGGATAGGTCCGTCCTTCCTGCCAGAGATACGGCTTTAAGTCGTTTAGCCAGGTAAAGGTCTGCGGTGCGTTTTTGGCGTAGAGCTCGGGGTTGAAGCCGTTCAGGTACTGCTCGTGCCCTCCCGTGGTGGCGTAGAAAACCTGGCGTAGAAAGGCCGAACCCGTGAAGTCCGGGGGCTGAGGGTAGGTGAAACGTCCCGTATTGGCCCTGATCCAGTCCGCAAACTTAGCCATCGTGGCTGGCGGGGTGGGAGTGCGCTCCGTGTCATACTCGAACACGAACTGTGCCCGGCCATAGGGCGCTTCAAACCCGTTCACGGGGTAACCGAAATCATGGGCCGATTTCTGAGGGTCGTACCAGGCCGTGAAATTGGGCAGCCTGTCCGTGAAGGGGCCGAAAAGCACCCCGGCCTGCATGGAGTTCTTGAAGTTTTCGCCGTTGATCCACAAGAGGTCCATGGTCCCCGTGTTCTTGTTCGCCGCCTTTTCGGTCAGGAGCTTGTTGACGAAGACCGGCGCGTCCATGGGTACGCGCACCACGTTGATGTCGTACAGGCGCTTCATTTCGCCGGCCACATAGGTATCGACCCACTGGTTGATCTGGGCGCTGCCGCCCCACATGTGCCAGCGCACCTCCGTGCCGCGCGCGGCTTGTTCCAGACTCGCGTAGTCCTGCCGGAGCACGGACTCCTCGGTCGGAGCCTCGGAACACCCGGCGGTCAAGGCCAGGAAGAGGGAGAGAAGAAATATTACGCGCATGAATCCTCCGGGAAAAAATCGCCCATGATCGGCGGATACTGGTTTGAAACATGGATGCTCACCCTGTCGCCGGGCTGGGCCAGGGGCTCCAGGGCGTAGACCGCGAGTTCCTGATCCAGGACGCGCACGGTGTAGGACAGATAATGCCCCGCGAAGTGCGCGGCCGTGACGGTGCCGGGTCCGTCCGCATCCCTTTGCAGGCGCAGGGCTTCCGGTCGCAGCCAGCAGGTCTCAAGGCCCAGGAGCCGGGCCAGGGAGGGGCCGATGGTGTTGACCGGACCCAGAAAGCGGGCCGTGTCCATGTCCACGGGCCGCCGGTAGACCTCCAGCGGCGGAGCGAACTGTCGCAACCTGCCCCCGAGCATGACCCCGATGCGGTCGGACATGGCCAGGGCCTCCTGCAGGTCGTGGGTCACGCAGATCGTGGTGATGCCGAAGGCGCGCTGGGTGGAGCGGATGAAGAGGGCCGTCTCCATCTTCAGGTTGCGATCCAGGTTGGCGAAGGGTTCGTCCAGAAGCAGCAGGGATGGTTCCAGGATCATGGCCCGGGCGATGGCCACGCGCTGCTTCTGCCCGCCCGAGAGCTGGGCCGGGTAGGCGTCGGCCCGGTCCTCCAAGTGAAAATAGACGAGCAGGGGCATGACCTTGCCTTGGATGTCGGCCTTGGACAGCCCGCGTGCTTTGAGGCCGAAGGCGATGTTCTGGAACACCGTCATGTTCGGGAAGAGTACGTAGTCTTGAAAGACGAGAATGGCCGGGGGTTTGCCGCCGTCCAGATGTTCGACCGTTCCGCTGTCCGGAGCCTGCAGCCCTGCGATGATGTGCAGCAAGGTTGTCTTGCCCGCGCCCGAGGGACCGACCAGGGACACGAGGCCGCCCCGGCCCACGTCGAAGCTCACGTCCTCGAAGACCGTGTGCGCGCCGAAACGTTTGCCCAGGGCCTCTACCCGCAGCAGGACATCCATGGGCCCGTCAGCGTTCAAGAGCCTGGAAATGACGCATGAAGCGGCGATCGATGTGGTCTTTGAGTAAAAATCCCAGCCAGTTGCAGAAGATAAGCCCCCCCTTGCAGAAGATGGCCGTGTCGTCGCCCATGTTGAAGAGCAGCAGGTATTTTCCGCCGGGATCGAAGCGCTGCATCCTAGTCCCGTTCAAGGCGGCGCGCACGTTGCGCAGCAGGACCGGGTTTTCGCGCACCGCATAGACGCCGACCTTGTCCAGGGCCCTGGGCTCGAAGTCGATGCAGTCGCCGCCGCCGAAAATTTCGGGGTGTTTCACGCTCTGCAGCCACTGGTTGACCAAAAGTCCGCCCGTGATGCCGGTGGGCAGCCCGGAGTCGGCGAAGATGCGCGAGGGCCTCACGCCCGTGGCCACGAAGATGAGATCCGGGTGATGTTGCCTTCCGCCTTGGAGGATGACGCCGTTACTGATTTCGTCCACATAGCCGTCTTCGTTGATCTCGATGTTCTGGCGGGCAAAGGATTCACGGGCCATTTTTCCGATTTTTTCCGGAAAGCGGCCGAGCAGCTCCCGTCCGGCGAAAAGGGTGATGCGCGGCTCGTGCCGCCCTTTGAGTTTGGCCAGTCTGCGCACGTTGCCAGCGATTTCAAGGGCGGCCGGGCCGCCTCCGACCACGGCCACATGGGGGCGGGTGCGCGTTGCGCAAAGCGAGATCACGGCCCGCTGCGCCTCCTGCAGGCGTTCGATGGGCTTGACCGTGAATACGTTCGAGGTGTCGCCGTGGATATTGTCGAAGGGGATGAAGCTGCCCGCGTTGCAGGACAGCACATCGTAGTCCATGACCTGGCCGGAAGCCAGGGTGACTTGGCGCTCTTCGGCGTTTATGCGTGTGACCTTGTCGCGCACGAAGCTTCCGCCCATGCCCTCGACCACGTAGCGGGTCGCGAAGCGGATTTCGTCCGGGGTGTAGGTCGTGCCGAGCATGCCCGGACCCATGCCGGAGTAGTAGTGGTGATCGGAGGGCTGGACGACGGTGACCTTGTGCCCTTCCCGGACCAGGTCGCGCATGTGGGCCAGGATGGTCATATGTGCATGGCCGCCGCCGGCCAGAAGCAGTTTCTTACCCATGGTCTTCTCCCGTGGTGATATTTCGGAACAGGCAGGTCGCTTGCCCATGTTTAACCATAATCCCCGGGTGGATGCAATGATCTGACCGTGTTTCCCCTGCCGTTGCCGAACGGCCCGGCGAGGTCCGGGCTATTCGTGGCCCAGGTACCAGGCGTCGAAGAGATGGCGGGCGATGGTCTCGGTAGAGGGCAGGGCGAACTCTCCCGAGGCCAGCAAGGCCGGGATTTCATGGCGGGCAAACCAGCGGGCGTCCTCGAGTTCGGTTTTATCGATATGAATATCCGTGGTCGTGGCGCGGGCATGAAAGCCGAGCATGAGCGATCCGGAAAACGGCCAGGGCTGGGAGGAAAAATAGCGCACATCGCAAACCTTTATGCCGGTTTCCTCCATGACCTCGCGCAGGACCGCGTCCTCGGCGCTCTCGCCTGGCTCCACATAACCGGAGAGGGCCGAATAGACCCGTGGTTTCCAGGTGCTCTGGCGGGCGAGCAGGCATTTGTCGCCATGGGTGCCCGCGTGGTGCACCAGCACGATCATGGCCGGATCGACGCGCGGGAAATGCTGCGCGCCGCACTGGGGGTTTGTGCAGGTCTGCGCCAGGGAGCCGGGCCTGATCGCGGTCGGGTGGCCGCAAAGATTGCAGAAACGCGCCAGGCTGTGCCAGCCCGCCACGGCGCGGGCGTAACCGAGCAGGGCGGCCATCTGATTAGGCAGCGCCGCCGCGTGCTGCCTCAGCGGCACGAAGACGCCCAGGCTGCCCAGACACTGGGTCGTGCTCGTCGGCAGGCGCTCGATGTTGATGGCGAAGTAACGGCTGCTCCCGTCTTCGCCCAGCAGAATAGCCTGCAGGTGTCCCTGGTCGCATTCTCCCAACATTTGCGCGGCGAGCAGGAGAGGTTCATTCCGTGCCGCGTCGAAAAGGATTTCGTCTCCCCTGACCACGACATAGAGGGCGCGGCCCGAGGTCAGGCCCCAGTCCGGAGCGTCGGGGCAGGGCAGGGGTTTGCGGTTCAGGACCAGTCCGGCGAAGGTGTTGAGGGCAGAGCGGGAGTAGTTATCCATGAGGCACTCGGATGGGCGGCTTTGTGTTCGGCGCGGGTTGCGCGCGGGGCGTGCTCAGCGTTGTGCCCTGCTTTTGAACCTGCGGCAATAGGTGCAGTGGCGGCAGACCTTCTCCACCAATCGCCCGGCCGCGAACCCTTGGAGCATGGCGCGGGCTCTGGGCGAATCGATGATGTCGATCAATGGGGCGTCATGGAGATTGCCCAGCGCGATGCGGCCGTCAGCGTCCAGGCAGCACGGGCAGACCGTGCCGTCGGCCAGGATGGCGCAGTGGGTGGACAGGGCGTGGCAGAAGCCCTGTTCACGCTCCTGCGTGCCTGGGTCGCCCGGCCAGTCGAAGACCGTGTCCAGGTGCAGATAGGCGCGGCCCGCGAGCCTGGCGCTCTTGCGTCCCGGCGGGAGAGGTGGAATCTCGCAGTCAAGGCCGGATGCGATGCGTGCCCGCACCGCCGCGTCGAACTCGCTGCGCGCGGGGGCGTGCAGGCTGTCCAGGGTCCAGAGCCGAAAATTGATGTAGAGCTCGGGCCGCAGGCTGAGCGCCTGTCTGCTGAAATCGAGGATCGCCTCCAGGGTGCCGTGATCGAGGCCGTCAGTTCGGCGCAGGGACTGCATGGAGAAGTTTATCTGCCGCAGAGTCCGGTTTTGCAGGAGCAGACGCGATTTTTCGGGCAGCAGTGTGGCGTTGGTGGTCAGGTTGACCTGCACCCCGGCGTCCGCGCACAGTTCCATGATCGTCCCGAAATGCGGATGCAGGGTCGGTTCGCCGAGGACGTGCAGGCAGACCTGCCCGGACAGCGGGGCGATCTGCCGGATGACCCGCTCGAAAAAGGCCGGCTCCATGCTCGCGGGGCGTCGCCTGGTTCCGGCGCAGAAATCGCAGCGCAGGTTGCAGATGTTTGTGATCTCCACGTAGATCCGCTGGAAACGCAAGGCAGGATCGCTGGTCATATGGTCTTTCGGCTCCGCCGGAATGATGGGGCTTCGCGCCTGTTTGCACCCTCCCCTCGGGGACGAAAAAGCCCCCGTCGCGAAACGGGGGCCAGGAGTGACGGCATGAACCCGCCCGGCGTTGGGCGCGGCGCGATTGTTTTACAGGGTGTAGAGCTCGTCTCCGGACAGGATGCGCACGTTGTTCTTCTGCAGCACCTCGATGGCCTGGTCCGTGCGGTCGAAGCGGAAGATGAGGATGGCGTTGCGGCCGCTCTGGGTCACGAAGGCGTACATGTATTCCACGTTCACGCCGCCAGCGTTGAGCATCTCAAGGATGGAATGCAGCCCGCCGGGACGGTCGCCCACTTCGGCGGCCACGACGCTGGTCCGGCCAACGGTGAAGCCTTTGGCTTTCAGGGCTTCCTTGGCTTTCTCGTTGTCGGTCACGATGAGGCGCAGGATGCCGAAATCGGAGGTGTCGGCCAGGGACAGGGCGCGGATATTGATCTGGTTTTCGGCCAGGGTCTTGGTC
>Ga0265295_1002159_pt1 | contig 32207 bp, 24 predicted proteins | sample Munlansysbiofilm_FD_192503 | JGI IMG/M metagenome (GOLD analysis project Ga0265295, IMG submission 192503) | Leachate microbial communities from a municipal landfill in Southern Ontario, Canada - Methane capture system biofilm | ecosystem: Engineered > Solid waste > Landfill > Unclassified ... | reverse complement strand
TTCCAATTCAAACAATTTAGGATTGAACAAGACAAGTGCTCCATGAAAGTTGGCACGGATGGAACATTATTGGGTGCTTGGACAAATCCACCACAAACTGGGTTCATCCTTGATGTAGGCTGTGGCACTGGTCTTTTAATGCTGATGATGGCGCAAAAATCGACGCATTCAATAATTGATGGAATAGAGATCGACGGTGAAGCTGCATACCAAGCAGAGGAAAACAAGAACCAATCGAAATGGAGAGAACGAATTTCTATTACGAACAACAATTTCTTTACATGGGCAGCAAAATGGGACAAAAAATATGATCTAATCATCTGCAATCCCCCTTTTTACAACCAAGGACCTAAATCATCGTCAACAAATAGAGATATTGCCCGACAAAATAAATTCTTTAATCTGGCTGAGTTTATTCAAACATCAAAGCAAATACTCACACCGCAAGGAGCAATCTCTTTGATATTACCCGCGGAACAAAAATTAACTCTTTTAGAAATAGCGGATTCAAACTTCGTACATGCAAATAAAATATGCCATATATTTCCAACGCCACTTAAACCGAGTCATCGATTTATGGTACAGCTTTTTGCAGAGAAAACAGACCTGCAGGAGGAAAATTTAATTGTGGAAATAAACGGGAGGCACCAATATAGCGAACAATATCGCATGTTAACTAAAGACTTCTATCTGAACATATAATGTTACTGTTGTCCAGAGAATTACTCGTAATACTTATGAGTGATAAAGCAAAAAAAAGCGAGTGTTCTTCCACTCGCCTTTTTTATTATTGTTTTTTTGTTTTCTGTTTGTAGAGGTAAGCAGCTGACAATCCAGCCAACAGAACCAGTCCCCCATTTATTGGAATTGGATCGCCGTCACCTCCACCTCCCCCTGGCCCGGGAGGACCTTTCTGTAGTGGACCTTTACCTCGGTTATTATCCTCAGAAAGTCTATGACGACCAACTTTTTTTGATCCAAATTCACTTTGGGACCATAAATCAGTTGTCATAAACAATGATATTAAGAGGAGTACTATTATATTTATTTTTCTTTTCATTCTTCCCAAACAATTAAAATCTTATTCTACAAAAACCTTCTTTGTATACATGCGATCGTTTAAATTAACAACAACTACAAATATACCACTTTTATTTACAGGATCGGTTATAAATTCAACAACGTTATTAATGGCACTTCTGTAAACGACTCTTCCATTAACATCATATATCTTTATATCTCCCACCATTAAAGAGTTTGATTCAACAAAAACCATGTTTTTTACCGAAAAAATTTCAACAGAATTAGTTGTTAATGTATTGTTAACACCCAAAGGCTTAGATCTTTTACCTATGCGTATCTTATAACGGTCATTAAAAACACCTATTTCATTCGTTCCTGAAAAAACAGAACCCAAATCGTACTCTTTATTATGAATTGTATCATATAAATAAACCAAGCAGTTATCACTAATACTATTTTCATTAACAGAAATAGAAATTGTTTTATTTATGTAATTTGCATAACCAATGGGAATCTCAATAAATTCATCATATGGCATATTATCAAACTTGTTCTCGTTAATAGAAGCCACAACCAATTTATGATCATGAGAATTTGACATTGCATAAATCTGAGGCACATCCTGTATGTAGGCGAAAAATTTATAAGCGTCAATACCTGAGTTGAAATTAACACCTGCATCTGGATGAAGAAGTATGACCATTTCGTCGGATTTACTGCCATTGGATATGGTTAGTCGTAGGATTCGATGTCCCGTTTTTTCTTGCGATTTGTTAAAGCTCTCGCTACTATGAACCCGAATATCATTCGTATGGCTTAATGTAGCACTTGCAGTATTACTCAAAACCCAATAACCATTTCCGGCAGGTATAATCCCCGTAGTTCCACCGGGAACACCTATTTCTGTTAAATGATTATAGGTTACGTACATACCTTGTGAAGCATCATATTTATACACAGTATTGTCAATATTTGTTCGAGTCCATCCTGATGTTGCAGACCAATCAATAGCCGACGGATATGGATTACCAATCATATTCCATCCATAATCCTCATTCCCAGGATTCGCACTTGTTACTCCAATAGCTTTAGAGCCTGTGTTGAAAGTGCCCGTAAACTTAACCATATTTTGGTTATAATATTTAATTGAATATCCTCTCATAACTTCGAGAGGATGCGACGCTGTCATTTGAGTCCAATCACTTGTCTCCTCATTCCATCTATTCACATAATTTCCATTAAACTGATTGATGTTTGTATTGCTTGTTGGAATACTTGCTAAGTGCCAATCGGAAGTAATACCCGTATGTAATTGAAAGCTTGATGTTCCCGAGACACTCACAACGCCTGTTCCTTGTTCAACTAGAGAACCTGACCCACTAATTGTACCGAGCAGATCCAAATTTCCACTAACAGATAAAGCAATTCCTGTTTCAACAGTTAACTGCCCCCCCTCCTGAATAGTGAGGCTTTTGACAGAAACATTCTGTGTTAATATAGGATAATCAGATCCACCAGCATCAACTATAATCACATCGTTTCCGAGACCGGGAACAATCTCCTGCACCCAATTGCCGGAATTCTGCCATTCGCTCGAAATGCTCCCTATCCATTGAACAGTTCCTCCACTCGATTGCGATTTTGGATTATCCGTAGCTGTTTCAATATTATATGAAACAACTGACTCTAACGTATTACATGCGTAGGCCCTAAAATAATATGTGGTAAGGGAATCCAAATTTGTTACCGTAGCTGAATTTCCAGTACCGAAATAAATACTTTGCTCCCCCAAGTTTGTCCAAGCTGAATTGATCTCTTCAAACGTGTTTATAATTGGATCGGAAAAAGAATTTGTGGTGTTCATCTTAATTAAATGACCATTACCGTTTCCACTCGTCCAGTTTAATGTAATAGACTCATTACCAACCGATGAAAAGCCCAAAGAGTGATCTTGCTGTGTTGGAACACTAGCATTTGTAATCATTGATGATGGATTACTTGCCGCTTCTGAAACATTATAAGCGGGGCTTAACTCATTATTGTATCCTCGCACTCTGAAATAATATTTTGTTCCTGCGCTTAACCCAGTTACTGTCACTTGGCTACCATTCGAACTATAAACATATTGCTCGTCGAGACCTTGCCATGCAGGATCAGTAGTGTATAAATAAGATTGCACTAAAGAAGCAAACGTATTCTCAGTATTTACAGAGACTAAACTAAAATCACCATTTCCTTTTGTCCAATCGACAACTACGCTATTCTCCGATATGTTACTAAATAAAAAACTATGGTCTTGAGCAGAAGGAGCACCTCCTATTGTTTTCTGAGATTTTGGATTATCACTTCCTGTTAAAGTACAGTAAACGCTCTTCTCAGGCAGATCGTTATAAGCAAAAACCTTAAAATAATAATTTACACCAGAAGTCAGACTATTAACAGTTACGCTAGAACCTGTTCCGTTATAAACAACTTGGGCTCCATTAGATTTCCATGAATTATCTGCAGGATAATCCGTTTTATCTTCGGGGCTAATATACGTATCAACATCATTCATTACAACAATTCGACCTTCGCCATCCCCTTTTGACCAAGAAACAGTCATACTTGCTAGTCCAACACTACTAAAAACAAGACTATGATCCTGTGTGGTTGGCGGATTCTTGCTCGTAGTTACTGAGGATGGATTATTGCTTGAAAGTGATACATTAAACAACGTTTCACCAACTGCAGCATTATTATAATCATATACACGAATATAATAGGTACTATTACTAGATAATCCTGACACCGTCACCGACGATCCAGATCCATTATATACAACTTGTTCCCCACCGACGTATGTATTATTCCCTGTTGGATAATCCCCACTACTAGGATTAATAAACGAGTCAGAACTATTCATTTTAACAATTCTCCCATCGCCATTTCCATTTGTCCATGAAATCTGAACTGAACCAGAAGTTATATTAGAAAAAACTAATTCGGAAGACTGGATCGTGGGGGCAACTTTGAGAGTTGTATATGTTATTGTTCTAACTTCACTGGTATAATAATTAATTGTTACTGCTGGCCAACCTACACTATTTGCAGATACAACAGTAGTAGTGTATGTAGTATTGGGAATTAGAGTTGCCTGTGTATAATAGTTATTGGGAAATACGTCTACTTTAAGACCCGCTACGTTTGATTGATTAGCGGCAGAAATACCATTTTGCAACAAAGTGAGATCTACTGGAGTAGTCCCTTCAATTGTAAAGGCACCATATCGATTTGCTCCCGTAGCCACAGGCCACGTAAGCGAAACCGAGGTTGATTTCAATGTACTAGCACTCACTACGCCACATGCAGAAGTAGGTTTTGTAGCCAGAATGGTAAAAGTAGGCGGAGTTCCACTACTAAGTACAGTTGTATCCGGATTGCTAGCAAACCCGGCAATATAATACTTTTTCCCTGCTGTTAGACCACTTAAAGTAATGGTATCTGAACCTGTTCCATTAACAGTAAAATCAATTGTTTTATTATCCGCTATAGTTATTGTATTATTCAAACTAAAACAAACTCCTTGTTCCGTTACCGAAGGATCACCCGTAACGGAATATGGAATCATTACAGAAGAGTCTGTAATATTAAAAACCGCCCCCAGTTCAACTATTGGGGTCGATTTGGGCTGAGCATTTGCATTTTGACAGACATGCAACAAAAAAAGGAATGTCACACCAAAAACGCTTATAAATATCTTACTTCGGTTCATAATCTAGGTAGTTTATCTTGTGTAGTACGACTGTAAAGATGAAATGTTCTAAATTTTTGACGAACGGATGTAATTATCACATAAACATTTCATTATCACACAATAATTGGTAGCAAAGGTACTAAATTATTTAGCAAAAACCATGGTTTAATAAAAAATTTCAGACCGTATATTTTGCAAATCAAAATCTTTTTTCCTCATAATATCACTAACGTTTTTGACCATTTCATGTGCTCCACAAATGTATAAATGAGTATGTTCCATTTCATTTTCCTTCAAAAAATCGGTAACGCGACCGTGATAATTCCCCAAATTATCTCTCGAACTGCAGGAGATGTATTTCTGAGCATCATATTCATTCAATTCGAAACAATCGCTGACCGTTCTAACGCCATGAATCAGTTTGTAATTTAGTTCTGGATAACTTCGTGTAAAACTGCGAAATGGGGCAATTCCAACCCCGGTTGCAACAAAAAGATACGACGAAACAGAAATTTCCTTTTCATGGAGCGTAAAAAAACCTTTGGGTTCGGAAATATCTAAATAGTCCCCGACAGAAACATTGAGTAATTGATTCGAAACAGTTCCTTTATCAACAGCACGAACTAATATTTCCAAATACGGATCATAAATTCCACTGTATATCGAATACTGTCGGATTTCGTTCGAATTGGGGATCCCAACATATAGGTATTGCCCCGGTATAAAAACGACGTTTTTTCGTTCGAGTCTTAATACAAAAGTATCCGGGGATAAAACCCTTTTATCTTCCACTTTATTAAATATGATATTATCAGTTTTTTTCATACTTTTGCTTTCAATAGGATTACTTATAACAAACAAATTATTAAAGTGTTTAACTCTACCAAAATCACAATCTCATGAATTCTAAAGATTTAAAGACCAAGGGCACCGGATGTTTAGCATCTGTATTAATCGGGATACCATTAATTTTAGTGCTATTAATAATACTCTTTATGGGCTTTTCGAGTTACAATGGAATGGTATCGAGAGATGAATCCGTAAAATCGCAATGGGCAAAAGTGGAAAGCAATTACCAACGCCGGCTTGATTTAGTGGAAAATCTTGTAAATGTTGTAAAAGGTTATGCTACCCATGAAAAGAGCACCTTAACAGAGGTAATAGAAGCCCGTTCAAAAGCAACGAGCGTTAATATTAATAGCAATTCCCTCAATGCTGACAACATAGAGGAGTTCCAATCGGCGCAAGAAGGACTTTCATCGGCCCTATCAAAACTAATGGTTGTGGTTGAACAATATCCGGATTTAAAAGCTACAGTACACTTCCAGCAGTTAATGGCTGACTTAAAGGAGATTGAACAACAAATTTTAGTGGAAAGAAATGGTTATAACGACATTGCCCAACTGTTTAACACCTACATAAGAACGTTCCCAAAAATGATATTTGCAAAATGGTTTGGTTTTGAACCCTACGGATATTTCAAGGCGTCGAAAGAAGCTCAAAATGCCCCTAAAGTTATAATGTAAAGCACAATTCTAACTATCAACACCTTAAAAATGCTATTTAATGAAAAGACTACTCCTATTTACCGTCATACTCCTAACAGCACTGCATGGGTTTTCAGAACAAACAACAAAGCATAGTCGTGTAAAGGTGTATGCATCGAAAAATACACATTTCGAAAAACTCATGAAACTTGGACTTTCACTTGAAAGTTTAGAATCAAAGAAAGACGCTTATTTCATTGGAGAGTTCTCCGCACACGACATCGAGAGAATCAAAGAGAGCGGTGTGGAATTCGAGATATTAATTGATGATATTTCTGCTTTTTATGTAAATCGGAATAAGGGAATTGATGTTGATGCGTTAAATGAAGCGTTGAAATCAAACAAACGTAATTATAATGGAGTAACAACTCCTTCGAATTTCAAACTTGGAAGCTTTGGCGGATATCATAATCACAACGAAATGTTAGCCGAGTTAGACGAAATGCATTCGTTGTTTCCCGATTTAATTTCAGTAAAAGCACCCGCAAGCACAACAACAACCATTGAAGGACGCCCCATCTATATGGTTCGAATTTCCAACAATCCAGAAATAGACCAAGATAAACCTAAAGTGCTATACACAGGGCTTATACACGCTCGAGAACCCGCAGGGATGCAACAAATGCTATTTCAGATGTGGTATTTATTAGAAAACTATGCTACTAATCCGGAAATAGAATACTTAGTCAACAATTTGGAGCTGTTTTTTATTCCTTGCGTCAACCCCGATGGCTACATCCACAACCAAAACACCGACCCTAATGGTGGCGGTATGTGGCGTAAAAACAAACGAATGAATGCCGGAGGTTCTGTTGGTGTTGACCTAAATCGTAATTTTGGGTATATGTGGGGATACAACAACAGTGGCTCATCGACCGATGGAAATTCAATGACCTACAGAGGAACAAGTGGTTTTAGCGAACCCGAAACTCAAGTTATTAAAGAAGTATGTGAATCAAGAGCCTTCAGCTTAGCACTTAACAACCACACTTACAGCGATATCCTTATTTATCCATTTGGATACGATAATGTTTTGACGCCGGATAGCTCCATTTTTATTGAGTATGCAAAACGAATGACCCAAGCAAATGGATATGCGTATGGCACATGCTATCAAACGCTGAACTACACCTCGAACGGAGGAAGTGACGATTGGTTTTATGGAGAACAAACCACAAAGAATAAAATTTTAGCATTTACACCAGAGGCAGGAAGCCCTTCGGAAGGCTTTTGGCCACAAGCAAACAAAATAGAAGAGATCTGTTCTGGGCATACAGAAATGAACTTGTATATAATGCGATTCGCCTTGCCCTATGCCGAGATTACTGACAACTCCGGAAGGTTTATCTCTTCCATGGATTACAACTTCCACTATTCGCTATTACCGTTGGGGAATGTTGAATTATCCAATTTTACGGTTTGGATGGAACCCATTTCTGACAACATTCTTTCCGTTGGTAACGAACAGACATTCAGCAACTTGGAGAAACTAGAGGAGACGCAAGGAAACGCATTAATAACGCTAAAACCAAACACTCCTCAAGGAGAAGTGGTGAAATGGGTTACCCACGTTTCCAATGGTGCGTTTACTTCGACCGACACAATTACAAAACACTACGGAGAAATCAATTTACTTGCCTATGACAACTGTGAGACAATGGACAATTGGACATCTTCGACATGGAACACAACAACGAATGCCTATTTCTCAGCCCCCAAATCAATAACGGATAGTCCAAATGGCAATTATGCGAACTATGCCAATACTCATATAACTTACAATCAAAGCATTGACTTAACATCCGCAATTATGGCCAATGTTGAATTTATGGCAAAATGGGAACTGGAATCAAATTACGATTATGTACAGTTTTTAGTTTCAGAGAATGGTTCCACATGGATTCCAATGACCGGAAAACACACAACCATCGGAAATCATTCCACCAACCAGCCCCTATACGATGGCACAAAAGATTGGATAGCAGAGGAAATTGACCTGTCGCAATTTATAGGAAAACAGATTCAAGTCCGCTTTGCATTACGCAGTGACGCAGGTGTAAATAAAGATGGGTTCTATTTCGATGATTTTAAAATATCAACCCTCACGGCGCAAACCTCTCCCACGTTAAATCTACCTGCGCAACTCTCATTTGAACGAGGAACAATTCTCAACGTGAACATCGCAGACTATGTTGCCACCAACATGCCGATGGATAATATGGAATTCACATGGACTGGGAATCAATACATTAATATTTCAATAACCGATTGGGAGTTGGCAATCTCTTCGACCGACAATGCTTGGCTTGGAGAAGAGACTATTAAATTTAGTCTCGACTACAGCAGTGGAACCGTAGAGACGGATGTTATTATTGAAGTAAAAGCACCATCGGCAATTACTGAAACTGAAAACAACAGCATTTTGATTTTTTACAATCCGGAATCAAACATAATTGAAATTCAAAATGCTAAGAAATTTATTCAGAAGGATTTTCAAATTATCTCCATATTTGGTCGAATTGAACGGCAAGAACAAATCAAAACTGCCAACTCAAAACTGAACGTAGGCAATCTTGCAAAAGGAGTTTATATAATTCGACTGTCGAATGAGAGATCAACAAAATTTGTGGTTTACTAAAAACTCTGTATAAAATGAGTTCATGAAAAGTCGGTTGCTTCATTCAATAAACAACCGACTTTTTTTTACCACGTATATGGATGATCTTTCGTAACTCCTAAATTTTCAAGCCTCTTTGGAAATGATGTGTCCACCAATCCCATATTGCACAATGCACAGCTCAAACTAAAAACTCGTTCAATAGCATGCGCCATAGTTCCATCGTTCTGACCAGCCTCTTGCTCAAACATTTCGTCGGGAATTTCCAGATCAAGCAACGGTTGCAATGCCGACAAACGGGCAAAAAACATACTCCCTGCAACGAAATTAAGAGATTTCAGCACCTCAACAGATATTCCAAACTTTCCACAAAAAAACTGTAATGCTAATGCGTTTCCCCCAAAATAAAGAGACATGGGAACAAGATGACCTTTTGGACCAATAATTCCCACATTTGGGTTGTGATTAAAATAGGTTACTCCCCTGAAAATATTTTTTGCGGTTAACAAATTATCAAACAACTCTTTACGCCACAAATCTCCCGTAAGCCTATGGTTCGATTTCTTGGTATGAATCTTAACAATCATAACTCCATCGTCATCGATATTTTTTAAAATCCGCAGAAAAGGTAGAATATCGCGCCCCCGATTATCAAATTGAAATACTTGAAACTGAAAAAGGGCCTTTCCCAACATTTCATTTACAACATCAACGGAGTTAGCGGTAGTGCTCACCAATATTATAGGACGTTTGGTCTCTTTTCCACTAAACTCTCGCGATAACTGTTCAAGAATTTCGCCAAACACCTCCGGATAAAAGGCATGAATTACAAACACAACTCGTGCAATATTGATCGGTTTGCGGGTGTATTCTTCCGATGGTAAATCCAGCTCTTTTACAGACCAATTGTCGGGATACGAACTCAACGAGTCAAAATCAACGGCACTGGATATGTTCCTAATTGCAAGCCAATTTTTATACGGCTTTGTGTTCCGAAATAAAAACCCAAAAGTCCGAAAGAATCGATCTTTAATTCGATGTTTTACAGCTCTATTAAATGGCATGTGCCACCAAAGCCAGATAATAGATTGCTTCACAGAAGCTGATATTTTCTTGAATAGACTTTTCATTTTTCAATAGGCCATAAAACAATGTAGGTCGGAAAACTTCCGACCTACAAATTTATATTTTTAATGGGGTTATTGAACTACGATTCGCTCAACAAATTCATCATTGGCAGAATTAACTTTTACAAGATAGATCCCTGATTCCATTCCTAAATTCTTGGCTGAAACCGAGAATAACATTTCACCTTCAAGGTTTTTCAAATGATCAATCATATGAATCAAATTCCCTTTGATGTCAAAAATTTGGAGCAACACATCTTTTGGGCTATCGGTAAAAACGCGCACACTAAAATCGTTCAGTATTGGGTTTGGAAAAACGGACAGTTTTCGTTCCAATTGAGTTGAAGTAATAGCAAGAGCGTCACTACCGTGATAAATAACAACTGGATTATACACTGTTCGGGTTGCGTTGTGAAACTTCCCATTTGGGTATTTCCACTGACTTTGTACAACTACAAACACAGGAAAACGATGCTCCTGAACATACCAACGGAAAGCTTCGTGAGTGATCTCATATTTTTCGTCGTTAATATATTGAATATAGGTCTGTGTTTCATTAATTCGCAACGCATTTGAATAGGTTAATGCTCCAGGCAAAATGAGTGTTCCATACGCATCGGCAGTTACGCTGTATCTACCATTTATCGGACCAACCGATTTTCCATCTTTTAAACATTCACCGGCATATTTTCCTGAAAATGTATCTCCATAACCAAAAGGATATTTCATTTTCACAAATGGCTCGCTGTATTTAATAACATTCCCCTCTTTTGAGATATATCCAACTTGTTTTGATTCCCTTTCGTTGGCTTCAAAAAAGAATTGGTTTTCAAACTCTTCTAATTTGATATTTGCTTTCGGGAAAATCAGACCATCATTTTTCGATTTGGGATCAGCAAAATTGGCCACAAAATCGTTTTTCATACTAACATGCGAAAAATCCCATGTTACATTTTCGCCCTTCTCTCCAATTTCAACGTTTTGAGTTGTAAGCATCAAATTTGAAAACTGATTGCCATATCCATGTGTTTCAAACTTTAAAACAGTTTGAGAGAAAAGCACCACAGACAATAAAGTAAAACCGAATGTTAAAAATAGAGTTTTCATACTAAAATATATTTATACGTTTTAAGTGAGTCAAAATAGCAATTTAAATGCAATAAAAGGCAAGACTTCATCAAACTTAACATAAGTTTAAGAAAACACCATCATAAACACACCAAAATAACATGCTTGTAATGCCCAACAATAAAAGGAAAAGAGGTTAATTTGAACAAAACAACCAAATTAAATTTTCGGCATTCAGAACATTAAAAAAAACGACAATCGCCCTGCTATTTGACTAAATTAGAAACAATTGCGTCAAAAACCATTTGTGGGGTTATCTCTTGCATACATGCACAATGATTTGTTTTTCGACACAATGAACACTCCTTTTGAGCAACCAAAACGGACGTTTTCTTACCCATTGGAGCCCACCGTCGCGGATCCATTGGTCGGATTGGAGGATAAATTCCCACTGCATGAATCCCCAAAGAAGCTGCAATATGAAGCGGTCCTGTGGAAGCTGCCACCAAAACGTTGCACTTTGAAATAAATGTTATCAGTTGAGGCAACGTCATTTGCCCAGTAACATCATGAGCATGAGTTATCTTATGTCCTAAATTCCTTATGATAAGTTCGCCCTCTTTTGCTGTCCCGGTTATAAAAACGTCCATATTTTGTTGCTTTAGCATCGCTGCCAACATTTCAAAATTCTCCGTTTTCCACTCCCGAGCACTTCCTTTGGATTTTGGGTGTAATATCACCTTATTTCTATCCGACAATAATAATGCATCAAGATTTTCGGGCAGTGGAGTATTTGGGCTGATTTGTCCAAAATTTCTCATCTCCAACAAATCAACATCTTTGGTCAACCCAACACCTTCGAGTAATTTTATATTCAATTGCGACTCGTGCAACAATGAATTCCGGCGCGACAATTTCATATTTCTATTGCAAGTCCACCAGTGATAAAGACGATGGCTCGTTCCAACACGAACTTCAATTTTGGCACGCTTTGCCAATCGAGCAATTCGTTTATTTGGAAAAACGTGAACAATAGCATCAAAATTCCGCTCCTTGAAAAAAGAGACGATTTGGCGGTCGTCCTGCAACTCCAACTCCGACCAATTAACAAAGCCATCGGTTAAAGGCGAAGCGTTAACAATGGACTCGGTGTATGCACGACCCATGATATAGACTTGACAATGAGGCCATTGTTGTTTAATTACGTCAACCATTGGCAGGGTAAGAACCATGTCGCCAATGGCATCGGTTCGGCTTAAAAGAATTTTTTTCACAATATAATATCCTTAGTAATCTAATGAATGAACAACGCATTTGAAATATTATAAAACGTTGCTGTAAATATGTATGCAATTCTTATTCAATATTATAACGTTTTGTTTTTCTGAAGTTGCAAAAGTTTCACATATTTCAAAAAAGTTGCGTTTGCGCTAATCTTACAAATCACATATCCATAATAGCCATCGAGAAATCCACGTTTCAGAATATAATCGCGAAAGAATTTCCATTTTGGCAAAGTCCACACTTTAAATACGGAACTTCTTTTCCCACGACTATAAGCATTTTGAGCGGTAATATTGGTAAAATTGTCGGCTTGTTTTACATGTTCAGTAATTGAATGATAGGAATAGTGCAACAAATCACCTTTAATATGTTGTTGGGTACACCCAGATTGCAGGATAAATTCATCATGTGGATTATTACCCCCCCACGCTCCCTTTCTACTATCCCACAGGCGCAGTTTTTGATCGGGATACCAACCGCAATGACGAACCCATTGACCACAATAATTGGTCAGTCGATTAAAGTAAAACCCATCACGACTCCAATTATTTTTAATCTCAAGAATTGACTTTTTGAGTTCATCGCTCAACACTTCGTCGGCATCCAGCGACAAAACATGGGGATATTTGGCGTAACCAATCGCCCTATTCTTTTGCTCAATATGCCCATCAAATTTATGCTGATAAAAATTCACTCCATAATTCTCGCAAATCTCTTGAGTTCCGTCGGAGGAAAAACTATCTAAAACAACAATTTCATCGGCAAGCCCCATCACAGATGCTAAACATCGCGAAATATTTTGCTCCTCATTAAAAGTTATTATTACTACGGAAATAGGTGTCATAGAAAGATTTTGAGGCAAAAATACAAATTCTATCCGATTAGATAAAGCCTAGGATCAAAAAACAAGTTTTCCGTAGCAAGGAAGAATAAAACAAGACATTAAAACATGATTCAAAACAACCGCTATACAGGGCTATTTAAAACAAATAATCATCTGTTTTGTATATTGCTAATCTAAATATTAAGATGTAGGAAATTTTAGTGTAATAAAACATTAAAAACTTTGGAAGGAATAAAAATAGGTTTATATTTGCATTGATTTTAGAAACAAAAATAGACAATTGCAGTTAGTTCCACACGGGATTATTCCAACGGTTGCTTCTCTAAAGCCTAGTTTTGAATAAAAGAAATCAAAATACCAAGGTGATCATTGCAATGTAAAAACAAGGTCCCTTAGAAGTAAAAGAACTTTTTTAATACCTTTTAATACAATTAACAATTACAAACATGAGAGAAGGAACAGTTAAATTCTACAACGAGACAAAAGGATTCGGTTTTATTAAACCCGATGATGGTGGCGAAGACATTTTTGTACACCAAACAGGTTTGATCCACAAAATTCGTGAAAATGACAAAGTAAAATTTGAAGTTGAACGCGGAAAAAAAGGAATGAACGCTGTTAACGTTGAGATTATCAGCTAGTAACTACTAAAGTATTTACATAAATGCCAACCCTAGGGTTGGCATTTTTTTTGACACCCTAAAAATCATTTCAATATGGCATTTTTGCCATTGAACAACAATTCCACATTGTTGATATCCCCTTGAGCATCCACTGTCCAAATTCGAACTGTTGACAAATCAAACTCCTTAGCTTTTGCGGGCAAATTCAGTTCTAACTCCTTATCGGTTTCGGTCAATGTTTGCATTGCCAACAACTGATTTTCCCATACAGCAAATATAGAAATAGGACTATTTTTAAACCTTATGATTACGGCATCACTGTTCGATTTATTGGCAAGAAAATCTATCATATCCAAAGAATGATCCGATTGCATTATCGTATTATTCAGCATCAATATGTGGTATGTATCATTAACAGTGACTATTTTCAAATAATTTAGAAACCCCAATGTACAATTATCATGATACAATGTAACAACATGCTGGTCTGGCCATCGTCGTATGGTAAAGTCTTTGGGGAAAATCAATGCTTTTATCAATTCTGGATTGCTAACATAACTATGAATTGACACAACCGTACTATCCTGTCCCATTTGTATGGGAGTAGCCAAGCCTACAATGTCAGAGGTTGGTGTTGATTTAGGTTTAGGCGTATTACACCCAAACATTACAGTCAAAAAGACTAAAAATATCAAATTTTTCATTCTATTTAATTTAGTTCTCGTATAAAATATCGGATGGATAAATTGTAAACAAATTTGATAAAAAAAGAACGTTTTTCATAATGTAATTGTTTTTAAGAAAACGAAGCCCTTTCATTTAAACGCCCTGTTTACATTATAAAATGATTTCAACGAAAAAATAAAAACGAAAAAAATTATTTTGATGCGCAAAATTATTTTCATATGTTTGATGACAGAAAACAGAACAAATCAACTAAAGGTAAAGATATGCAAACGATACTTGAATTGTTTGAAAGCAGTGTAAACAAATATGCTACGAACACCTTTCTATCAGAAAAAATTGAAAATAAATACATAGATACATCCTACGCCGAGACACTTCATAGAGTTCAATGCTTAGCATTGGGACTCATTGAAATTGGAGTTCAACCAGGCGATCACCTCTCCTTGCTAAGCGAAGGAAGGACGGACTGGGTTATTGCTGAACTTGCCATATTATATTCCGGAGCAGTTAATATCCCATTGTCGATAAAACTAGAGTCTTCAGAGGTGAAATTCAGAATAAATCACTCCAACAGTAAATTCGTAATTATAAGCAAGAATCAAAACCACAAGGTGGAAAACATAAGAGAAGAGCTTCTTAATTTACAATCAGTTATATACTTGGACAATTGCGAAATCACCAATAAAGCGGACTATTTAATCGAAACCCTCTATTCAAAAGGCGAATCGATTTTAAAAGAATCATCGGCCGTACTGGACAAAATCAGAACATCCATTGATGGATCAACACCGGTGAATATTACATATACATCGGGAACAACGGCGGATCCAAAAGGAATTATACTTACCCACCGAAACTATACGGCAAATGTTGAACAGGCCTACAGTTTAATGGACATCCCTCCGACCTATAAAACATTGTTGATTTTACCCCTCGACCATTGTTTTGCGCATGTAGCAGGCATTTATAGTTTTATGGGAAAGGGCGCGGCTCTTGCCTTTGTACAGACTGGCGATACACCGATGCAAACGCTGAAAAACATTCCCATTAACATTAAAGAGACCAAACCTGATCTTTTGTTGAGTGTGCCTGCTCTAGCCAAAAACTTTCGAAAAAACATTGAGAAAGGAGTTGCCGACAAAGGAGCATTTACAAAGAATTTATTCAAATTTGCTCTCAACACGACAATGTACTACAATGCCGAGGGACACAACAAAGGGAAAGGGCTAAAGTTTATGTTGAAACCCTTGGTTCGGCTATTTGACACAATCTTATTTACAAAGATACGCGAAGTATTTGGAGGTCGGCTGAAGTTTTTTATTGGCGGAGGCGCACTTTTAGATATTGAATTGCAACGATTTTTCTACGCTATTGGAGTTCCAATGCTTCAAGGATACGGACTTTCAGAAGCCACTCCTATAATTAGTTCCAATGCGCAGCACAAACATAAACTGGGGTCGAGCGGATTTATAGTTGACAATTTGCAGTTGAAAATATGCGACGAAAAAGGGAACGAACTACCCCAAGAAGAAAAGGGCGAGATTGTAATTAAAGGCGAAAATGTTATGAAAGGCTACTACCGCAACGAAGAAGCCACAAAAGAAACCATTAAAGATGGATGGCTATATACCGGTGATTTAGGGTATGTTGATGCCGACGGGTTCTTAAATGTATTGGGACGTTTTAAAAGCCTTTTGATTGGGAACGATGGCGAAAAATATAGTCCAGAAAGTATCGAAGAGGCCTTAGTAAGCAAATCAAGATTTATTGATCAAATAATGTTGCATAATAACCAAGATCCATATACCGTTGGGCTTATTGTGCCGAACAAAGAATCCATAAAGCAGCTTGTGAAAGAGCGTGGTATGGATTTAGAAGATGAGCAAACACAGCAACGGATTTTGCACTTAATACACGAGGATATAAACCATTTCCGACGGGGAGGAAAATTTGAAGGCGAGTTTCCAGAACGATGGTTGCCATCGGCAATTGCCGTACTCGACAATAATTTTAACGAACAAAACAAAATGATGAATAGCACCATGAAAATAGTGCGAAACAGAGTTTACGAGACTTACAAACAGCGCATTGACAGTCTGTACAAATCCGATGCAAAAAACATCACGCATCCTGAAAATATTGCGACGTTGAAAAAGATGTCCCGGAATTAAAAACCACGAACATCGTTTAAGACAATAGTTCTTGAATCGCGTATATGGGGATCAAAAAACATCCGGTTTTATTCTCAACTTTGTGGTTCTTTATTCGTTGCGATTGGTTACTATTCTTGACGATATAACTCTCTACCAAATCATTACACGCTAAATATCTTGTCGGTAATGATATTTGCACCCATTATAGCGCATTTATGAAATATTGGTATTTGCAATACGTAAAAACATCAGGAAGTATCTCAACACATCAACTCATCACCACAACAACTTGGCAAATCAACAAATCAACATCTCAGTAAAATCTATAAACGGCTGAAACTTTGGAAGTCCCCCAAACAAGAAATATTCGGGTTGAATAACAATTCTCAATATTCAACAAAAACTCATAGGTGTAAAAAAAATGATTAACTTGCGACCTTATTGTCAATAATAATACCTAGTAAATAAAATTAAAGAAAAACCTTCAAAAACATATACAGTATGGCAAAAGTCATCGCATTAGCAAATCAAAAAGGAGGCGTTGGGAAAACGACCACAGCAATAAATCTAGCTTCAAGTTTAGCCGTTTTAGAGAAGAAAATTCTTTTAATAGATGCTGATCCTCAAGCCAACTCAACATCAGGGTTTGGATTTGATGTACGCAACATAAAAACAAGTATTTACGAATGTCTTGTTGAAGAGATTGATCCTCAAAGCATTATGCTTGACACAGAAATTGAAGGACTAAAAATTATTCCATCAAACATTGATTTGGTTGGAGCTGAAATAGAGATGTTGACCCGTCCAAATCGGGAATATCTATTAAAAACCGTAATTGGCAAAATTAGAGAGGATTTTGATTATATCTTAATTGACTGTTCACCATCACTTGGTTTAATAACACTGAATGCGCTAACGGCTGCCGACTCCGTAATTATTCCGGTTCAATGTGAATATTTTGCACTTGAAGGATTAGGAAAACTTCTGAACACAATAAAAATAGTTCAATCGAAATTAAATGAAGCGCTTGAAATCGAAGGCTTTCTTTTAACCATGTACGACTCCCGACTACGCTTGAGCAATCAAGTAGTTGATGAGGTTCGAACTCATTTTGAAGATATGGTTTTCGAAACTATTATACAAAGAAATGTCAAACTAAGCGAGGCTCCCAGTTATGGGAAACCAATTATCCTTTACGATGCAAACAGCAACGGTTCGCTAAACTACCTAAACTTGGCAAAAGAGATGATTCAGCGAAACGACGCTACAAAAATCCCAAATAGCGAAAAGACCGTATAATTATAAACTTTACAACACACATGATGGCAAAAAAAAACGCCCTAGGAAGGGGATTAGGAGCACTGATAGAAGAAGCTCCTAGGGCACATCAACCCGCACAAAACAGTTCTGTACAAGAAATTGCCCTCGATCAAATTGATGTAAATCCATATCAACCTCGTACAACATTCGACGAAGAAGCGTTGAATGAGTTGGCTGAATCAATAAAGGAACTTGGTATAATACAACCCATTACCGTACGGAAAACAGAGAATAATCGTTTCCAAATTATTTCGGGCGAAAGAAGGACAAGAGCATCACGTTTAGCCGGATTAACTACGATTGCAGCCTATGTTCGTGAAGCCGACGATCAAGGAATGTTGGAAATGGCTTTGGTGGAAAATATCCAGCGTCAAGACCTTGATGCCATTGAAATTGCTATTTCGTATCAACGTCTAATGGACGAATGCAAATTAACACAAGAAGTTCTTAGTGAGCGTGTTGGAAAAAAGCGTCAAACCATTGGGAACTATCTTAGACTGCTACGTCTGCCTGTCGAGATTCAAAAAGGAATCCGAATGGGAGTTATCAGCATGGGTCATGCACGTACATTAATTACCATTACCGACGAAGAGCTCCAATTAAAGATATTTGAAGAAGCCATAACCAACGATCTTTCAGTCCGACGAATGGAAGAACTAGTTAAGGAACTTCAAAATACAGAAAGTACTACAACACTAGCGAAAAACGACGATGGGTCGGATCTCACGGAAGAGTACGAGAAACTACAAGAGTTTTTAACGGGTCAATTTCAATCTCCCATTGAGCTCAAACGTAATAACAAGGGGAAAGGGAAAATAATTATTCACTTTAGAAACAACACCGAATTAGAACGAATTCTCGGACTATTTGAAAATCTAAATTCATAAACACGATCGTGTTGTTAAGAATTAAAATACTTGCATTCTTGTTTATTTTATCGACGGCAACTGCGTTCTGTGGAAACAATTTACAAGATAATCGCATTGACTCTGTTGCCTACATAAATAAACGCAAACAGATCATAGCGACCTCCTTGTCGGCTGTTATTCCGGGAACAGGACAACTTTACAATAAAGACTATTGGAAAACGCCCTTATTCTATACCGGATTAGCAGCAACTGGATATGCGGTGTACCGCACAAACTATATAATGAATGGATATCTGGAAGCGTACAACAACAAAATAGCAGCACTTTCGACTTCCAATCCACAATGGGATTTATATCCAGATTACAGCATCACGGAGTTAAAAGACAAAGCGGATCATTTTCGATCGCTGCGCACCTACTCTTTTGTAGGAATGGGTGCCATATATTTAACAAATGTTGTTGATGCATTTGCCCGGCGTCAAAAAACGCAAAGTCCAGCAGCCGCTACATTAATGTCAGCAATTCTTCCTGGATCAGGTCAATTATACAACAAAAAATATTGGAAAATGCCGATAATTTATGCTGGATTTTCAACGTTGATCTATGTTGCAGACCTCAACAATACGAAATACGTAAAGTATCGTGATGAATACGAACAGATGTTATTATCACAAACAGATCCAGCTGTTACCAATCCATACCCTGGAGTAGCGGCGGAAGCAATTCAAAATAGACGAGACAAATGGCGAAAATATCGAGATCTAAATTATATCGGAATGGGGTTATTATATGTCTTAAATATTTTAGATGCCAATGTTGATGCCAATCTTCTTGACTACGATGTAAGCGATAATTTATCCATGCACTTCGCTCCTTACATCTCGCCGATCAATAAACAAGGGACAAGCAAGACGGAAACAAATATTGGCCTATCCTTTTCCATCAGTTTTTAACCATTCATCAATATTTCCACATAAAAACAGGCAAATAACCCTATTTTTGAAATCAGATCAAATATTCACGTAATTAAGCAAATAACAGACAATGCAATCAACACTCCTCATCGCTTTTTTGGGAACAATAATAAACCTTTACAATCCGAGTATTAAAAACGACTCCGTTAAGATTGAACAAATATTTATGGAGCAAAAACTGAAACGTGATTACGACAGTTTGTTGCTATCGTATTACGTAAAAAGTGCCATGGAAGACACCTCAAAAACCATTGGCGACACGCTATTTGTGAGCGATATAACCATAGATTCGACAGCACTCCCAAAATTAGACATTAACGATAGTGTAATTATGCGACAGATGGCAGAAATGCCCGTATTGTTTGATGTGTCGTACAATCCAATTGTTAAAAGTTTTATAGAGGTTTACTCTCATAGAAAAAGAGAATTAACATCCACCGTTTTGGGATTGTCGGAATATTATTTTCCGATTTTTGAAAAGGAGCTGGATGCTGCAAATCTACCCATGGAGTTAAAATATTTGGCAGTAATTGAATCGGCCCTCAATCCACGAGCTGTCTCAAGAGCCGGTGCCACTGGATTGTGGCAATTCATGTATGCCACCGGACGATATATGGGCTTAGAAATCAGTTCTTTTGTTGACGAACGACGTGACGTAGTTTTATCGACAAAAGCAGCCATAAAATACTTGACACAGCTCCACTCCATTTACAACGATTGGACATTGGCGTTGGCCGCCTACAATTGTGGCCCAGGAAACGTAAATAAAGCCATTCGACGATCGGGAGGAAGCACGAATTACTGGGAAATTTATTACCGATTGCCAAAAGAAACGAGAAATTACGTCCCCGGATTTATTGCCGCTATGTATGTAATGGAACACCACAACGACTTCAACATTACTGCAAAAGAGATCTCAATGCCCGCATTAACAGACACAATACTGATTCACAAACAGCTTCATTTAGAACAAGTGTCCACAATTCTTAATCTACCACTTAGCCAGTTACGGGATCTTAACCCACAGTATCGCCGTGACATTTTGCCGGCAACCTCCAAAATCGCATATCCACTTCGTTTACCCTTTGAATATGCAACACGATTTATCGATTTGCAAGATTCCATTTACGGGTATAAAGACAGTATTTTCTTCAATCCTGAAACATTGGCAGCAACGCCAGTAAGAGGATCGCAATATGGAGCACCTCCAACAAAAAATCATACCGCTTTAAATTACACAGTAGCCTACGGCGATAATCTGGGATTTATTGCAAACTGGTTTAATGTCTCCATAAATGACATTCGGGAATGGAATAATATATACAAAAACGTAATCCGAGCGGGACAAAAACTACTGATTTATGTGCCAAAATCGAAATACAACTACTACAATGAATTAAACAGCCTCGATTTTGCAGCAAAACAGAAAAGGGTTGGAATAAGTACAACAAATTCGCCAAAAACTCCAATTCCAAACTACCCTGACGATGACAAATACATTTTCTACACCCTTAAAAGAGGAGATACTTTATGGGATGTTGCTAAAAAATACGAAGGGGTATCCGACAGAGACCTACTTAAAATCAACGGATTAGTATCTGGAAAAGATCTTAAACCCGGACAGCAAATAAGAATTAAGCGTTTAGAATAGCATTTAAAGTCCATGAATCGCCCTCTAAAACCAAGTACACTATTCCTTTTAACACTCGCCACGCTTTTGATACTTGGTGCAGTATCGTTGATTTTAAACCAATTTCCAATTCAATTCTTTGGGACAACCATTACGCTGCCCCACCCCATATCAATGTTTCAAAAGGATAGTGTTTCCTACACAAACATCGACACTTTAGTAACCAATGTGCTCAAAGAAATTGAGACAGAGGAGCCCGTTTTACAAATCGATTCCGTTCCAAACGATACTATAATAGAACCCATTTTACCTCAAAAAACAGAAGAGAAAATAGATACCGTTCGGGTAATTGCAACAACCATTCAGCAACGCATTCACAAATTGCAATTCCCGCCCGATAATCCAAAAATAATGGAGTCGTTTTACAATGCGTTGCGAACGGAAACAGGAAAAAGAAACATTCGTATCTTGCATTACGGCGACTCACAAATTGAAGGCGACCGGTTAACTGGGTATATCCGCAATCGTTTTCAAAAACGTTTTGGAGGCAGTGGACCCGGGTTACTGCTGTGCGACAAACCCATTGCTGATCATGCTACCATCAATCAAAAAGCATCGGATGATTGGAAGCGCGACAACGTAATGCAAAAGAAAGATACGGTTGCCAATGCGATTGGATATGGAATTATGGGTCAAACCAACCAATTTTCGGCAATTCCCCCCAATAAAGCGTGGCTAAGTTATGAGCTTTCAAACTTATCGTATCACTCGGCACGTAAATACAACCGATGTCGCTTATTCATAGGTCATTCTGAAACTCCTTTGGATATTGAGATTTATGGTGGCGACTCGTTACTGATGAAAGATCAGATACAGCTCGAAGAACCATTAAATGTCTTTGGATTCCAGATTGACAATACGCCCAATGATATCGTTTTTAAGTTTGAATCGGAGCAATCACCTTCCTTTTACGCCCTTTCGCTCGACCAAATTAGCGGAATATCGGTGGACAATATTCCCTGGCGAGGTAGTTCGGGCGCTGAATTTTCATTGATTGAACAACAGTTGCTCAGTTACTTTTTCAAACAAATTAACGTTCGTCTGATTGTTTTTCAATTTGGAGTTAACATTGTCCCAAATGTTGTAAAAGGATATAAATGGTACGAAGAACTGCTAGTTCAACAACTGCAACATTTACGAAAAGCGGCCGGCGACACTCCCATTATAGTAGTTGGAGTTAGTGATATGTCGCGAAAAAAAGATACATGGTACGAATCGTACCCAAATATTCCCGCCATACGCGACGCTCAACGAAATGCTGCATTCCGAACTGGATGCGCCTTTTGGGATTTATACGAAGCCATGGGCGGAAAAAACAGCATGCCCTCGTGGGTTTTTGCACAACCACCGTTGGCTCGTACAGACTTTGTGCACTTTAATCCTCGTGGAGGACGCATTGTTGCACATATGTTTTATGAAGCCTTAATGCACAATTACAAGTAATAAAGTTCTAGTATAACAGAAAGTAGAGACATAAAATGCCCTTTTCACCCATAAAAAGATACACAAAACGTATATTGTTAGCCCCCATTCTAGCATTCGTAATATCAACGTGTGCAGCTCAGGACGATCCGTTTCAAATTACTCAATATCAATTCATCGATTATGAATTAAATCGCATCGACGACGTTTCCGGCAGATTTGCCAACAAACTAACCAAAAGCATTATTCAACTCATCGACGGAAACGAAAAAACCATCATCGCCCATATTGGCGACAGTCATATTCAAGCCGATTTTTTCACCAGCAACATAAGAAACAAACTACAAATGCTTCATCCCGGAATGTCGGGCTCGCGTGGACTGATTTTTCCGTATAATCTGGCAGAAACCAACAATCCGCACAACTACCAATGTACCTCCAACAATGAATGGGTTGCCTCCTACAGCACAAAAATAAAGGAGCCCTCCGAAATTGGACTCTATGGCGTAAAAATAACAACCACAGACACAATTATAAACCTCATCATCAACATAAAAGATAGCATTAGCGAATCGTTTAACACCATTAATCTTTGGTATGGTTCTGAAAAAGAAGGCAATATATGGATAGAGACAAGCCAAACTACGCTACAATTCAACATTGAACCCGGTGCCGATAAAAACGCTACCTATCAACTTCCCAACTATGAACGAAGTGTGAATATAAAAATCGCATTAAAAGCCAAAGGAAAATTCGATATTTTCGGAGTGGAATTTGGAAATGATTTGCCCGGCATTGAGTATCATGCCATTGGGATTAACGGAGCATCTGCAGAATCGTATAATCGATGTCTATTTTTCGAAAATCAACTGCAACGTCTCCAACCAACGCTCATTGTTTTATCGCTGGGCACCAATGATGCCTATGCAGGCGTTATATCGCCAACGGAGTACAAAGAGAAATACACCCAACTTTTAAACACCATCAAAAGAGCGTGTCCATTGACACCCATTCTGTTAACCACGCCCAATAACCACGCCCGACGAGGTGTTGATATGTCGCTAAATATCAACACAATAAATAAAGTAATAAAAACTGTAGCCAAAGAAAACAATCTCGCTTTTTGGGATTTTCATTCAATTATGGGTGGACACAACTCAATTCAGCAATGGCAATACGACAGTTTGGCGGCACGAGATTTAATTCATTTATCACCCAAAGGTTACACGCTTAAAGCTGATTTATTCTATATTGCGTTGCTAAAATTATACGATGCCAATGTTGGTCAATTAGAACTAACGAAATAACACTGTTCATGTATTCAATTTGGGAATCAATAATATCCTACAATGCTACCAATCCGATGCTCTTTACTCGGATTGATTTTTGGATATTTTTCTCCGTTGTGTTATTAGGACTATCGCTTGTTCACAAAAATTTACGCACTCGAAACATTTGGCTTGCTCTGGTGAGCGTCTATTTTTACTACAAAAGCGGCGGTTTTTATTTCGGGCTATTACTATTCTCGACCTTCGCTGACTACTATTTGGGAAATGCCATTTACAACGCCAACACCCAAAGGAAGAGAGATTATGCGGTTACGGCAAGTGTGATTATAAACTTGGCCGTTTTGGGATATTTCAAATACACCTACTTTTTTACAAATTCGTTAAATACACTTTTCGACACAAATATTGAAACCACAAACTGGTTAGCAAAACTGGGCAACATATTCACTAACAGTGCTTTTGACGAAAGTTCGATTATATTACCGGTGGGAATCTCGTTTTATACGTTTCAAACCATTAGTTACACAGTGGATTTGTATCGCTATAAAGTTAAACCCGTGAAAAGCATGTTTGATTTTGCATTTTACGTCTCCTTTTTTCCACAACTAGTTGCCGGACCAATTGTTAGAGCAGCAGAATTTGTGCCTCAGCTATATCGGGAATTTCGGTTACGAAGGTACGAATTGGGATATGCACTTTTCTTGATCTTAAACGGGTTGATAAAAAAGATCATTATCTCCGATTACATTTCCGTTAATTTTGTGGATCGCGTTTTTACCGATCCGCTCCTCTATTCCGGGTTTACTAACCTAATGGCTGTCTATGGATATGCCATCCAAATATATTGTGACTTTTCGGGCTATACCGACATTGCCATTGGAGTAGCCCTTTTATTGGGATTCCGACTGCCAACCAACTTTTTATCGCCGTACAAGGCAACATCTATCACCGATTTTTGGAGACGATGGCATATCTCCCTCTCGCGCTGGTTGAAAGATTACCTCTATATTACGATTGGTGGAAATCGGAAAGGGAACATCCGAACCTATGTTAACTTACTAATCACCATGATTTTGGGTGGATTATGGCACGGAGCTCATTTTCGGTTTATTCTGTGGGGAGCAATTCATGGCGTAGCGTTGGCTTTCGATAAAATACGAATGAATTATTTTGTTGCCAGCAATAAAACAGCCAAACTATTTGGAGTGATTTTGACGTTTCATATCGTCTGTTTTTCGTGGGTCTTTTTTCGGGCAGTTGATATGACACATATAAATAACATGTTGTATCAAATAGCCTTTAATTTTCAGTGGAGTGGAATGTTTGACGTAATAGCAGGCTACAAAGCGCCCATCTCATTAATCATAATTGGGCTCACAATACACTGGTTACCAAAACAATGGAAGAGATATTACAGGAAGTTATTTATTGCCGTTCCGCTGTGGGTGAAAATTGCAATTGTAATAATAACCGCCGTAATACTTTATCAATTCCAAGCGTCAGGGATACAGCCTTTTATCTATTTTCAATTTTAAAAGAAAACCCTATTCCACACGTTGAGACATCACAAGAGCGGCGGCTCCAAGAATCGCCACATCCATTCCAGGCAATCCAGAAGGCAGCACTTTGACTTTATTTTTATAAATCGACAATAGATTTCTCTCCATACTTTCGCGAGTGGGTTTTAACAAAAGGTCGCCAGCACGAGCCACTCCGCCAACAACAAAAAAAGCTCTTGGACTCAACGTAGCCACAATATCAGCCAACTTAAGGCCTAAAATTTCCCCCGATTTAGCAAAAACTTCCCGTGCCAACCAGTCGCCTTGGATTGCAGCATCGAAAACATCCTTTGAAGTCATTGTACTAAACGAAAAATTGCTCAATATCGTTGAGGCTTTATATTTAACCATCAGTTCAAAAGCAGTTCTAACAATTCCCGATGCCGACAAATAGGTTTCAATGCACCCAAATCGTCCGCATCCGCATTCACGGCCTCCGGGATAAACAATGGTGTGTCCAATTTCTCCAGCAAATCCATCATGACCATCAATGAGTTTTCCGCCCGAAATTATACCACTTCCAAGACCCGTTCCCAAGGTAATGGAGACAAAATCAGAATATCCACGAGCAGCACCAAACATCACTTCACCCATGGCGGCAGCATTAGCGTCGTTTGTAAGGTTAATTGGAATATTTGGGAATCGAGTTTTCAAAATACGGCAGAACGGAGTCACCCCAATCCATTGGAGATTTGGTGCCTGTTCTATTGTACCCTCCCTACTATTTCCATTGGGAGCACCTATTCCAATTCCCATGAGTTGTAAATCATCATCCATAGAGACCAATGACTCTATAAGAGACTGCAAATCTGATATATACGCATTAAAGTCAGCACCGTACTTTTGGGTACTCATTGTAGCACGAGCCACAATTTCGCCACTCATTAATACAATGCCTACTTCCGTATTTGTTCCACCCACGTCAATTCCAACAACAACTTTTTTCATAATTTCCAATTTACCCATAACTTAGAGGGACTAAAGATAATACTTTACGGTTGATCAAACATCGCTCTATTTTAAAAATCGCTGGATTACTCTTTTGCCTATCATTTTAATAATTACCAACTTGATATAGCACTATAATAATCAAAGGTTTGATTTTACATCTAAAAATTTTGATGTAACCAATTAATTGAATAATTTTGAACAATTCAAGATTATTTAACCCTAGTATATCTATCTTATAAAAGCATTTTGTTATGCCATCAAAAATTCGTCAATATCGAATTTCAACCCTCTTTTCTCGATTTATTGGGCTTATATCCGTAGCAACAATGCTATTGCTTATTATGGTCTATGCATTTATTGAAATCAATGATTTTTCGAGAGAAGAGACACTTTTGCGCGAGAAGTTTCAGAATGCTCAACGACAAAAAGTTTCCGTCGAGACCGAGAAAATTATTGAATATATAAACCTATCGAGACTATTTTTAGAAGACAAACTAAACCGTCAGTTATACGAGCGAACCAACGAAGCATATTCAACCATCCATGGTTTGTATAATCTGCACAAAGACAAGCACTCCACTGCCGAAATAAAAACCATGATAAAAGAGGCGCTTCGCCCCATTCGTTTTAATAATGGCAGAGGCTATTATTTTATTGTGTCGCTAAAAGGTGTTGAAGAGTTGTATCCTGTGAATCCCAAAATGGAGGGAGTGAATTTAATCGAACTCACCGACGACATGGGAAATAAAGTAATTCAAGACGAACTGGAAATTGTCACGAAATTCGGAGAAGGCTTTGTTACCGACTATTGGCATAAACCAGAGGATCCAAATGGAATGATTCATGCCAAACATCGTATGTTAAGATTTTTGAACCCCTAAATTGGTATGTTGGTTGTGGCGAATACCTTGACGATGTTCAAAAGGACATTCAGAAAGAAGCCATTACAGCCATTGAAAGAGTCCGGTTTGAGTATAATGGATATGCTTTTGCCTATACCTTTGAAGGAGACCCAATCGTATCCAACAATCTTCAAATACCGAATAATCGTAACCTTTGGGATACAACAGATGTCAATGGAGTACCAATTATTCAAAAAATGCGTTCGTTGGTGGATAATATTGAAGGAGGATATCTCTCTTACCAATGGGCAAAACCGAACACCGACTCGGTTGCTCCAAAAATAGTCTACTGTAAAGGGATTCATGATTGGGAATGGATTGTTGGAGCAGGCGTTTATTTAGACGAAATAGATAATGAAATTAAGGAAGATAGAGCCCATTTACATCAACAATTGTACAAGAAAATATTCTCGGCCATCTTTTTGGTTCTAATAATACTAACCATAACCTCTGTTATTATCCGAAAGGTAACCCGGATTTTGCACCGAAATTTTTCGAACTTCTCCAATAATTTAGAAACGTCAATTGCCACCGAAGAGCCTCTTTCCATGGAACAAATTCAAATCGAAGACATTAAAAACATAGCAAAAGAGATTAATGTAGTCATTGAAAATAAAAAAGAAGCCGTAGAAAAACTTAGAATAAGTGAAGCTCTATTTAGAGTAGTATTTGATCACGCTCCCGTAGTTCTGATTATCTTTGATCAAGACTTAAACCCCACCCGATGGAACATTGAAGCTGAACAATACTTTATACTTGAAAACAAAAACTCGGTTAATTCTATTACAAGTTCTAAACCAACAAACATAGCCTCCTTGCAAACCGCCATTTTCCAAAATAAAAACGAAGATGCCGGAGAATTCAAACTCTTTGATATTGAAACAATCACAGGATTACGCAAACAAAACTGGGCTACATTTGAAACCGAGTCAAACGAAACCGTAGCCGTAGGTTACGATATTACCGAGCTGAAAAAGAATGAAGAGGAACTTAAAAATTTAAACAACGCAAAGGATAAAATATTCTCCATAATTTCGCACGATCTCCACGGTCCATTCAATGCAATTATTGGATTTGCACAGATTTATTTGGCCCGGTACGAGAAATTAACCGATGAGAAAAAGATTAAATATGTAGAACAAATAAACTTGTCGGCGCAAAACATGCACAAGCAACTGATAAACTTACTGCATTGGGCGCGAATGCAAACCGGAAACATAAATGTTAGCATCGGAAAAACCAATTTACACACCCTTGTGGACGAGATTTTTTCTGTGCTTTTACCACAGGCGGAACTAAAAGAGATTGAACTAAAGAACAACATCAACCCCAATATAAGAGTAATGGCCGACTCTTCAATGTTGGCAACGGTAATTCAAAACTTAACCTCCAATGCCATTAAATTCACCCATAAAAAAGGACTTGTAGATATTTCGGCAATAACCAATTCGAAACATACGACCATCTCGATAACTGACAACGGAATTGGGATGAACAAGGAGCAGACTGACGATTTATTCAACATTGCTAAAACGCCGCGTAGAAGAGGAACCTCGAACGAAATGGGAACCGGACTGGGATTAATTATCTGTAAAGAATTTGTGGACAAAATGAGTGGCGAAATTTGGGTCGAAAGCTCTGTAAATATTGAAACTACAATATATATAAAACTCCCCGTTGCACCGTAAGCAATCAGAAAAACCTACCTTTTCAACGAATTGATCAACAAACATGGGAACCAAATAAAATCTATGGCATCAGAAATAACGTTAAAAATTCATTCTCGAAAATTTATTCGCTATATTTGTAACTGTAACTTGCGTTGTAAAGAAGCATGGGAAAGATAAAACTAAAAGTTCTTGGGATTTCGTATAGTCAAACACAATCGGGTGCCTATGCGTTGGTTTTAGGCGAAGAAAACGGTGATCGAAGAATTCCGATTATTATTGGAGGTTTTGAAGCACAAGCTATTGCCATTCAACTCGAAGGGTTAAAACCTCCAAGACCTTTAACACACGACCTCTTTTTAAGTTTGGCACTTGCTTATAATATAAATTTAGAGGAGATTTACATCAACCGTTTAGAAAGTGGCGTTTTTTATTGCGAATTAGTGTGCAACAATCAACACTCTACCATTAAGTTAGACGCACGAACTTCCGACTCAATAGCTCTAGCCCTCCGATTCAACTGTCCAATATACACAACAACGGAAATTCTTGATAAAGCTGGGATAATTATACCAGAAGAATCTGAAGAACGCGAAGCAGGCGTAAAAAAGGAGAAGAAAAAGAAAAAGAGCGACGAGAATCAATACGCAAAACTGAACACCGAAGAGTTGGAAAGCCTTCTCAACAAAGCAATTGAAGAAGAAAACTACGAAATCGCTAGCCTAATAAAAGAAGAGATAAAACTCAGAAAAGAAACTAGCTAAGATAAAATTTCCCTTTTCCTCTTTGCTTTTGCAAATTTAACACACAAGCATATTAATATTGCACAAGTAGATCCCCACTTCGGGATTCTAATCCATTAACCAGTGATAATTTATCACCAACATTGGAGATATTTTCATTAACAATTAACTTTGAAGGAGAGCGCCCCAAAACACCTGATGTCAAAAAAACAACCCCATGGTTAAAACCATGGGGTTGTTTTCTGTAGAGACATTTCATCAACGGCTCGAATACAATATTGATTTATTAATGCATAACATCCTGAACCTCATCTGGATTATGTTTGTGTTTAAACAAAAATGCAAACAGAATGGCTACTGCCAATGAATAAGCAGCAAAAGCGATCCAGATGGTAGGCCAATCTTTTACTTCAGCAACAGAGTCTAAAAGTCCCGAATCTAAAATACTTATCCCTTTTTCACGCATAAAACTTAAAATAGTTTCTGAATCTTTTGTTGCGTTAAAATGGGTTGCCAAATTCTCAATATTCGTAAATCTGAATGTGAAGAATTTATCAATGAGTATTCCGCTACCTAAAGCACCAATGATAGTTCCAAAACCATTTGTCATCATCATAAACAAACCTTGTGCACTTCCTCTCATGGAAGAGTCGCATTGAGTTTCAACAAACAGCGCTCCTGAAATATTGAAGAAATCGAATGCCATTCCATAGACAATCATCGACAATATTATCATCCATAAATTACCGGTAGGATCACCAAATCCAAACAAGGCGAACCGTAAAAACCAAGCGAGCATACTAAATAACATTACATTCTTAATTCCAAATCGCTTCAAAAAGAATGGGATGGTCAGAATAAACAATGTTTCCGATATTTGAGATATCGACATCACAATGGTCGAGTACTTAATCACAAAAGAGTTGGCATATTCAGGAAAGAACTTGAATTCGTCGAGAAATACATCTCCATACATATTGGTTAACTGAAGCGAAGCGCCTAAGAGCATGGAGAAAATAAAGAACAATGCCATTTTATAATTGGCGAAAAGTTTAAACGCATCGAGTCCAAGAAGTCGAATAAACGAAGACTTTTCGTCGGTTTTCATTTGAGGTGGACATTTTGGCAAGGTAAACGAATAAATACCGAGTATGAGCGAAGCTATGGCCGAGAAATAAAACATCATTTCAGACGATTTATTTCCAGTAAGATTGGTAACCCACATGGCGGCAATAAAACCAACAGTGCCCCATACGCGTATGGGCGGAAAGTCTCTCACAACATCTAAACCACTCTTTTTAAGAGCATTATACCCGATCGTATTTGTTAATGCTATCGTAGGCATATAAAACGACATGGCAATCAACATCACCCAGAAAAACATATTGGGAGTATCGATCCATGGTAAACTACAAATTGCTGCACCTCCCAACAAATGCAAAATAGCATATAATTTTTCCGCATTCATCCACCGGTCAGCAATAATTCCGGTAAGAGCAGGCATAAACATCGATGCAATACCGAGCGTCAAAAACACAGCACCAAATTCAGTAGGACCCCAACCCTGTGTTCCAAACCAATAGTTACCTATAGTAATTAACCATGAACCCCAAACATAAAACTGAAGGAAGTTCATTACCGTCAAACGTAGTTTTAAATTCATAATATGTAAATTTTGTTCAATAATGTTTTATTTTGACGGCGTAAATATAGCAAGAAAATCGGCTTCTTATCTGAATAAACGAAATCAAAAAACACGATAATAGGAACTTTGTCAATTCAACCCCCTGTTTAGCAAATCCCAATGTAGATTCCCTTGAAAAAATGGTTGAAAAGCATTCCGAAACGCTGGAAATTGCTTAATGCAAAAATCAAAGCTCAACGGTGATCAACGAACATGGAACTCATTGGGGCTTTGTCAACGCAACAACTCGACAACTCCTTTAGATTTCTATAGATTTTTATTTAGGCCCATAAATAAAAAAGGTTCTTCGCTTAAACTAGTGGATTTTAAAAAAGTATTCATTATTGTACAGAGAATTCCAAATAATGATTACGAGATTCTTCACTCCACTACGTTACGTTCAGAATGACAGGTGCTTTCGAGGAAAA
>Ga0265295_1002158_pt1 | contig 32209 bp, 23 predicted proteins | sample Munlansysbiofilm_FD_192503 | JGI IMG/M metagenome (GOLD analysis project Ga0265295, IMG submission 192503) | Leachate microbial communities from a municipal landfill in Southern Ontario, Canada - Methane capture system biofilm | ecosystem: Engineered > Solid waste > Landfill > Unclassified ... | reverse complement strand
GAAGTTACAAGTGCCTTAAGTGAAAAGTGAGGAGTATGCGTACCCGAATGGATTCTGCGTAGCACTAAAGCTAATTGCTAATAGCAAGGTTGAGGTTGAGGTTGAGAGGGTTATGAGTTGCGAGTTTTGAGTTAGGGGTTAAAACCCAATGGTTAAGGTGCAGAGCACCGAAATATTTGTTGACTCCAAATATTGATGCAAAATTCAAGGTGCAGAGCACCGAAATATTAAACACAAGCCAAGAGCTAACAGCAAGGTTGAGGTTGAGGTTGAGAGGGTTAAGAATTAACGAATCCGATTGTGCAAGCCGCAACACCAATAACCAGTTCAATAAACCGCCTCGCATTTTGTTGCTCAAACAATGCAAATTGATAAAAATTATTACCTTTATTGCTCGTTTATTAACTAAGGCAGAAGCTTTTTCCTACTTGTGAATGAAACAGATTTACTATTTACTAAAAGTAAAAGGACTAAAGGGTAGTGCAGACTATGTTCAGGTACGCAATAACAACCTTGAACTGGTTGTAAACCTTAGGTTTGAAGTACCTTTCGAAAGTTTTACTCGTTTTTTTGGTAAGTTGGCAAAGGTCGAAACACTTATCGCCCTTGCACAAAGGGCAAATTACGGAATACTAACAAAACTTGAGTTGTAATGGCACTCGATACGATAATTGAATTTAAGAAGGCATCAATTTTTCAGGGCGATAACCTTATCCTCGCCGACGTGAACCTTAAGGTCGAAAAAGGTGAGTTTATCTACCTTATTGGTAAGGTTGGAAGTGGTAAAACCAGCTTAATAAAAACCATAACTGCCGAATTACCTCTGCGACAAGGCGAGGGGGCAGTAGTGGGTTTCAATTTGCTCAAGATTCGTAGTAGTCAGGTGCCATTCTTACGCCGAAAAATTGGAATTGTTTTTCAAGATTTTCAGCTGCTTACCGACAGGTCTGTACTTGATAATCTCCTTTTTGTGCTTAATGCCACCGGTTGGAAAAGCAAAAAGGAGATGAAAGAGCGTATTGAGAATGTTCTGGATAAAGTGGGCCTTAAACATAAGGAGTATAAAATGCCGCATCAGCTATCAGGGGGCGAGCAGCAGCGTGTGGTGGTGGCTAGGGCGTTACTAAACAACCCGGAAATTATTCTGGCCGATGAGCCAACCGGAAATCTGGATCCCGAAACCTCCGATGAGATTATGAAACTTCTTTTTGATATTGCGTCTACGGGTCGTGCGGTAATTATGGCAACCCATAATTATAGTCTGCTTAAAAAATTTCCATCCAAGACTTTAAAGTGCGAAAAAACACGATTGTTTGAAACTGAGCATATTTCAGAAATCGATTTTGATAGCTTAATGGAGTAGTAGGTAAGGAGTTCCATTTTGTTTATAGAATCTAAAACGCTATGTATTACGTTTGAATTAAACCCTTTTCGGTTTTGAATACACTAGCCATTCGTTTTGCTATATTTCGTAAAGGTCACACAAAAGCACAATCGCCATCGCCTTCAGCAAAACTAACGTTAGTGTTAAGTTTGTTTAGCAAGTTTTGAGTTACGTAAAAATTGCGTTTTTGTGCAAGTGAAGTCCATTTAAAGGGGCGCATTCTATTTATTTCATCCGAAATAACTGTGTGGTATGTAGTTACCCTATAACAGCCCATTGCATTGGCTTGTTTTATGGCAATCTTTGCCATTGTCTTAGTTTCGGCCTCGCTGCATACTATATAAGGTGTTGTGGCAAACCCATCCTTACTATTCATAACCATAATACCAATTAGTTGTGAGGTCCTGAATACCTTAATTATTTGCTGCTCAAATTTTTTTGGCGATGAGGAGAAAAAGTATTTTTCGCCAATCCTGTCGCCCAATGGCGATGATATAAGCCAAGGAAATCTTACTATCCATTGCAAATCTGTACCAACTCTTTTTGTGGATAGTTTTTTTGTGGCGGACTCGAAAAGGCTAATAACCTCATTGTCGGGTTCATTTAGGTATTCAAGGCTAATGTTTTTTAGGCAAATGGCTCGGGCAAAAAGTGGAATGGGATTTAGTATTGTTAGAATAAAATCGGCCAATTGCCACAATGGTTTAAGTCGCTTTAACGAATTATGTTTTTGGGGTAATATTTTGGCAAGACAAGGGCGTATGTAAGTTCTGGTTCCTTTAAGAGTAACTGCTTCTGCAAAAAGGCTGGTTTTGTCGTAAACAGCCTTCGATTCTTCGGCATAGTTGGTATACAGTAGGTTGCCATTCCAATCGTTATATGCTGCATCGAATAGTATGCTTGCAATTCCTTTTCTTCTGAAAAGAGGGCTTACCCAGTTTCCGCTAAGCCACCCAACCTTTATGGTTTTATCGTTATCGAAAATGGTGTCGGGCATTATGGTTCGGTAGCCAACCAGCTTATTTTCTATATAGGCAAGGTAAAGCACAATGTCGGTTGGGGTGCATCGAGGGTTATTGATATACGATTTAGCCCTGTGCCTACTTATGGGTATAATGTCCCATTCTGCATAGCTAGGCGAAAATACAAGTTTTTCAAGCTCCTGTATGTTTATTCGCTTAATGCTTATCATATTATTGTGTTGTCTTTATGCCGGTTAACCAGCTTTTTTATTAAAAAGTATAGCAGCTCGCTTTTCATAATTTGTTGTGCCGTCTTGTTTTTCTCTTCCATCGGAATTCGATGCATAAATTTAGGCGAATTGGTAGGCTTATAACCCGATGTGCCAAATATTATATCGCATTTATCGGAAGGATATTGTATGAGATGTTTAAAAAAATTGGTTGATACGCCATCGCTACTAAATGGGAAAGCAAAAAGTTTAGGCTGGTTCGGAATATTATCAGAGACCCATTTCATACTCTGTTCAGCTTGCGCTATTTGTTCGCTAGCTGTTAAATGGGCAAAATTTGGGTGGTTAAGACTGTGGGCTCCAATGGTAAAGCCATCGTTCGCCATTTTTTGTAGTTGGTTTAAGTTTAGGTAGGGTTTGTGGGTTGAAAGGTATTCGCTGAAATTTACGCCAAGACCGTTGGCTAAATCCTCAATTTGTATAGTATTTGTATGGTTGAGTGTTTTTAACCATTTAATTAGGTTGTGTTTGGTTGTTTTTTGCAGGTTTAGTGGTATGCTTGGTATTTTTGGAACATCTGCTAGCGAAGTAAGTTTTTCAATTAGTAGGCTCACTTTACATCGGTATAACATATCCTTATTATCAACAAAATAGGGATTAATGAAAACGGTGGCAGGTATCGATTTTGATTTTAGTATGTGAAGTGCTTCAGTGAAAACCTCACGAAAACCATCATCGAAACTAAGCAGTAGCGCTGGCTTTTTGCGTTTACTGCTTTTGCTTTCGCCAACCAGGTCGTTAATATTGATGGGTGTAAAATGCTTTAGCAAGAATTCTAAATCCTGTGTAAACTGTTTTGGCGTGAGCACTGGATACAAGTGCTTTAGGTGTGGTAATGGCTTATTCGAAATGGTATGGTAAAAAACCGATACTATATCAGGCTTAACTGTCCTTATCAAGGTTTTTGTCGAACAAGCAATCGATATTGCCTTTGTAAATCTGCGTATCATTATTTAAAAATCTTAAGAAGCCATGGTAGCCTGTTTATCTCTATGTGATTGTACTTGCAGGGCGAAGCTCCAAAATTTGCGTAAAATCTGGCTACCGAATCAATGTTGGAACCCTCAAAGTCGAGCACTAAATTCGATTCGGAGTTTTGGTTAATGTAATAATCAATTAACCTAAACATAGCGCGTTGCTTTTTACCTTCGGGTGTTGACGAAGCCAAGAGGTAAATTACTTTACCGTTTGTTTTAATAAATAGGGCACCAGCGCAAAGCTCGTTTTGAGAGTTGTATGCGCCGTATAGTTCTCCAACGCCTTTGCCTATTGATTGCGATATTAAATTTTTAAGCGTATTAAAGTGTGTGGGCTTTAGGTTTACGCTATTGTTCTGTTTTTTTAGCTCGATAAGCTGTGCGGGAGTTAACCCTTTTATAACAGAAATGTTGTTTGCAACAGCACGCGAAATGTTACGTTTGGTATTAGTAGAGTATCTACTAGAGATAGTGAGGTACGGCTCAATCAGGTCAAGATGGTATGTTACTCTTGGCTTAATTCGGCCGGTTGGGTAGTGTGGCTTAATAAAAGTGTTTAGGTTTATGGCAATAAATTTAAACGATTTAGGTATTGCGTCTAGAAAAGCATTAACCAAATCTTGGCAAATTACATCCATTGAAAATAGCCCCAGTTGCTGAGTGAAAAAAGGTTGGTATATGTAATCTACACCATATTTTGTTTTGTGAGGTAGCGGAAAAATGGTACGGTATTCATCATCAACTAGCGCACTCCACGACTCGCAAACTACATCAAGATACCATGAGTAACCATACACCATTCCATTAACCGAACGGGCAATACAAGCGTCCCATTTGGTAATGTCAATTTCATCACGATTTAAAAATGTTATATTCAAGTTTACAATGGTGTTTGCGAATTAATGTTGTTTAGATTAAGGCTGTTGGCTTCGTCTTCGCTCAGCCTGACTGTCACCCTGAGTAGCCTGTCCTGAGCAAAGTTGAAGCACGACTTTCTTAAACGTCATAATTTACAGGTCTATATCCCATTAATAATTTTCTCCAAAACATTGCTCCACCCTTTCCATTCGTTAGCGTTCGATAGCGATTCGTTGTGCCAAATGGTAACAAAATGGCCACCTACATCTTTAACTATCTGTGCAATGCGAAGCGTTTCGACTATCGCCGTTTTTGCATCCAACTTTTCACCTGCAAGAAGCGCTCTATCCATTACTTGAAAGGGAACGATAGCCAAAGTTAACTCTTTTTCGCATTCTAAATCGTAAAACTTGAAAGGAGTGCAGGTACTTGCCCTAAAACCTATGGCACGGCTGTAACCCATTGTGTAGTCTTCGGTAATTCCTAAATTGGCTAAATGTTGATATGTTTGGGGTAGGGTTAGCCTTAAAAAGTGTTGCCGGCTTTTTGTTATAACCTGATTACCATATTTCTTAATCTCTTCAATTTCTTTTTGAATTTGAACAGAATTCCCGTATGACTGGTACGATGGATGAACCCCGATGGTGTAGCTTTCGGAAATTTTTGTTATCAGCTTCTTCATCGCTTTATGCTGCAGAGGGATATTCCGGTCGTACTGTGATTTATTGCCCCCTAAAACAAACCAAATAGTTTGCTTTCTGTTTGCAAGAATTTTAAAAAGGTAAGTGTACGTGTTGTATGGGTCGTTTTTTAGATTTAGATGCACTAAAACCCTTTCATAAAATTCGCTTATTTTCCCTAAAAATAATGCTTTTGCTGCTGCAAGTAGCGTATGTACAACCCCTTTATTTTTATAGGCAAAAGCATTATCAATATCAATGGTGGGTGTATAGATAAATGTACGCTTCTCGATTTTTATTTCAGAAAATTTACTGGAAAGAATAGCCGAAAATTCTTTAACCCACAAATCGACGAGGGGGATTTTTAGAAAATTATTTTGAAACGCCAAGCTGTGTTCATGGCAAAAACGATTGTGTTTATCGGCTTCAAACGATAAGTACTCTTCGTAACGACTTACCAAATAGAACGAAGTTGCGAATAGGTCGAATGGTATATCTTTGGCTGCGTCCGTTTCAAAAAAAATGGGAAGGTTTTGCCATGTACCCATAGTTACACTTTGATTTAGTACGTTTTCTTCAGATAAAAGTCCGTGTGGAGTGATATTTATCGAGTTGCTGAAGCTGTTGCTGCAATACGCTATTTTTGGCCCCGTAAAGCGCTCAAAGTAATCCTCCTCATTTGTAAATGTAATGGGTATTCCCATCATATTAAAAAGAATATGGTGGAATATATATTTAGCCCGAGGCGTTGTTTTATGAGCAAAAACGAGTAGCTGCATTCTTTCAAGAGTTAACATTACTAAAGTATTCAAAAATAATCAAAACCTCACAACCCAGCCCCAACATTCTGCTAATAATTCAATTTTAGAATTGGTGACAATATCTCTTTCGTATATAATAAACCATTTTTGATGCCAAAAGTAGAATTGCACTTGTTATCTTTAAATTTATTGCAATAAAAACGATGATAAAAAACAATAAATTAAGAATAAAAACTACTTTTGCAGGCGTAACCAATACTACCATAAAAATGGACGAGGGTCCTTTACAAAACATAGTTTAAACTAGTCTGTAGGGGCGGCATTGGTTGTTCCTTGCAGGCAAAAACTGTAAGGAATTTATGACTGAAATAGCAGTTAACTTTCTTGAGCTTATTGAGCAAAAGCAGTGGAAGGCACTTCGTGATGAGATTGTTCAAATGGAGCCTTACCTCATTGCCGAGGTAATTGAGGAACTTTCCGAGCAAGATGATGTAATCGTATTCCGCTTACTGCCCCGCGAGCTAGCCAAAGCTACGTTTCAACACCTAAATCACGATAAACAGGAGCAGATTATTGAGGGATTGGCTCAGAATGTGAACAAAATTTCGAGCCTGCTTAATGACCTAGATCCCGATGACCGGACAGCCTTTTTTGAAGAGCTACCGGGACAAATTACGCTCCGCCTTATTCAGCTGCTAACGCCTGAGGAGAGGATAGTTGCCACCAAACTACTGGGTTTCCCGAAAGATAGTATAGGCCGATTGATGACTCCCGAATATGTGGCCATAAAGCCACACTATACTGTTGAGGAGGCATTAAATCATATTAGGCATTTCGGGCGAAACTCCGAAACCCTTAACGTAATCTATATTGTTGACGACGACTGGAAACTTATTGACGATATTCGCATACGTGATATTATTCTGGCTACACCCGACCAGAAAATTGCCGACCTAATGGACAATCGCTTCGAATCGTTAAATGTTTTTGATGATCAAGAGGTGGCAATTAGAGATTTTCGCGATCAGGATAGGGTGGCGCTACCAGTTATTGATAATGAGGGACTGCTCTTAGGTATTGTAACCTTTGACGATGTGATGGACGTTGCCGAGGAGGAATCAACCGAGGACTTTCACAAGTTCGGAGCATTTCAGGATGCCATTGAAAATCCACTTAAAGCAAAAATTTCATTTCTCTATAAAAAAAGGGTGGTTTGGCTTACAGCATTGGTTTTTATGAATATTTTTTCGGGATCAGCAATTCAGAATTTTGAAGTCACTATTCAGAAAGTTGGCGGATTGCTCCTTTTCCTTCCGCTTATTATTGCCAGTGGTGGTAATGCTGGGGCACAATCGGCTACCCTTATGATTCGCTCTATTGCAATAGGTGATGTTGAACCAAAAGACTGGCTAAAGCTGGTGGGAAAAGAGTTTTTAGTTTCACTACTTTTGGGCGTTACCATGGCTTTTGGTGTAAGTATAATTGCCAGCCTTAGGGCGCCCGATATAGTTTTTGTGGTTGCAAGCGCAATGGTTCTAACGGTTGTAACGGGTAGCCTAATTGGTCTGCTGCTGCCATTTATATTTACCAAACTAAAAGTAGACCCTGCAACGGCTAGCGCCCCGCTTATTACCTCAATAGCAGATATTACAGGTGTGCTTATCTACTTTTCTATTGCTACTCGATATTTTGGACTGTAGCCATTTATTGTAATGACAGGGCATTTGGCCTGTCATTACAATAATTCATAAAAAGCATGGCAAACCCTTTGTTTTGCTTGCTGTTATTGCGTTTTCATAAACTTTTCAGACTTTCATTATGTGTAACCAAAGTAAATAGTTACGCAAGCCAAACAAAATTCATATATTTACCATCAAATTACTATGCATTATAAATTTAAGAAGCATTATAAATGGTTTCCAAAAATGGTAAAATACTGGTTGTCGATGACAATGAAGATATATTATTTGCCCTAAAACTTCTTTTAAAACCTCATGTTGAGTTTGTACAAACAACAACGAATCCTTTCGAAATTCCCGATATAATTTCGAAAGTTGATTTCGATGTAATTTTGCTCGATATGAACTTTACCAAGGATGCTATTAGCGGACAGGAAGGGTTTAGCTGGTTAGGGCGCATTCTCGAAATAAACCCGGCGGCAATTGTTGTATTTATAACGGCTTATGGCGATGCCGAAAAGGCTGTTAAAGCCATTAAGGCCGGAGCAACAGATTTTGTGCTTAAACCATGGCATAACGAAAAATTGATAGCAACTATTTCGTCGGCAATTAAGCTAAAGCAATCGCAAAACCAGGTAACCGATTTAAAAGAAAGACAGAAGGAGATTAGCAACGTAATGGATAGCTCTTTTCATGATTTTATTGGTAAATCGGAGGCTATGCAAAAAGTATTCAACACCATTAAAAAAGTTGCTAAAACCGATGCAAATGTACTTATTCTAGGTGAAAATGGTACTGGAAAAGAGTTGGTGGCTAGGGCTTTACATCGTGATTCAGCACGCAATGAAGAGGTTTTTATTAGTGTTGACCTAGGATCAATTGCCGAAACACTATTTGAAAGTGAACTTTTTGGTCATGAAAAGGGAGCATTTACCGATGCTAAAAAGGATAAGCCCGGACGATTCGAAATCGCATCTGCTGGTACGCTCTTCCTCGACGAGATAGGTAACTTATTGCTTCCATTACAGTCTAAACTACTTACTGTAATTGAACGGCGAGAAGTGACAAGGGTAGGAGCAAACAGGCCAAAACCTGTTGATGTAAGGCTTATTTCAGCAACAAATATGAATGTTCACCAAATGGTGAATGAGGAAAATTTTCGTCAGGATTTGCTGTACCGAATAAACACGATCGAAATTCATTTACCCCCTTTACGTGAGCGCTACGGCGATATACCATTGCTTGCTAACCATTTTCTTTCGGTTTATTCAAAAAAGTATAAAAAAACGGTTAGAAGTATCGCTCCCGAAGCTATGAAAAAACTCGAAACCTACGACTGGCCTGGAAACGTAAGGGAGTTACAGCATGCCATTGAGCGCGCAATTATTATGAGTGATTCAAACATCCTACAAACCGACGATTTTTTCTTGTCATCTCAAAAAGAGATGGGCACTTCTGGAGTCGAACTTAGCTCGTATAACCTCGATGAGGTTGAGCGTATGATAATAACTAAGGTGCTTAAGCGTGCTCAAGGTAATATAACGCAGGCAGCTGGTGAACTGGGAATAACTAGAACATCACTTTACCGTAGAATGGAAAAGTATGATTTATAAAAACTTTCGGGTTAACGCCTCCCTTAGGCTTATACTCATTACGATCACGATTTTTGCGTTTTTTTACACTTGGTTTAACTACGGTTTTTTTATTTTACCCATACTTTTAGTGGTGCTTGTTGGTATGCAGGTTTACGCATTATATAAATATGTTGATAAGTCCAATCGCGATTTAGCCAGTTTCCTCGAGTCAATCAGGTTTTCTGAATTCACCCGTACATTTCAGGTTGAAGGGCTAGGAACTTCTTTCGATGAGTTAAGTCGTGCATTTAATTACGTAATTGCCGATTTTCAGGCAGTTAGGAGTGAGAAAGAGGAGCATTTTCAGTACCTGCAAAGCATTGTTCAAAATATTGATGTTAGTGTTTTAGCATTCCAAAGAGATGGCTCTGTTGAGATGATAAACAAGGCTGCCAAGCGTCTTTTTCAGCTAAGTGGACTAAAAAATATTAACCAGCTTAAATCAGTAAGCCCCGATTTGGTAGACAAACTTTTAACGTTAAAACCAGCCCAAAATGTTCTGGTTAAAGTACAACAGGAGGATGACATTTTGCAGTTGGCTATTTATAGTACCGAAATTAAGGTACATGCTAAGACTATTGTATTGGCTACCATTAAAAATATTCAGAGTGTTTTAGAGGAGCAAGAAACGGAAGCGTGGCAAAAACTTATTAGCGTGTTAACTCACGAAATTATGAATTCCATCACCCCAATATCATCGCTTTCGTCAACAATTGATATGATGATAAAATCCATTAACCAAGCACGCCAAGAGGATAGTAACACCACATTTGACGAAGAAACGATTAGCGAAATACAGCAGGGGCTACAAACAATTCATAAAAGGAGTAAAGGCTTAATGCGGTTTGTTGATAAATACCGAAATTTAACACGAATCCCCAAGCCAAACTTTAAACTTATAAGTTTAAGCAGCTTGTTTGAGAGTATTGTCCCACTGCTCGAAGATGAATTTAAACAGGCTAACATTAGTTTTACCTCAACTGTTGAATATAGCCCAATCACCTTTTCTGCCGATGAGGAACTGCTTGAGCAAGTGGTTATCAACCTGCTTAAAAATGCAATTCACGCCTCACAGAATCAGCCTGAACCAACCGTTTCGATGAAAGGATTTTTAAATAAGAGAGGGAGGGTTACCATTCAGGTTACCGACAATGGTGAAGGGATACTGCCTGAGGTTTTGGATAAAATTTTTATCCCATTTTTTACAACAAAACCTAAAGGGTCAGGCATAGGGCTTAGCTTATCTCGTCAAATAATGCGACTTCATGGCGGAAGCATAACAGCATACTCGAAACCTAACGAGGGTTCAACATTTACGTTAACATTTTAATTCACGAAATGGAAAAACTTTGCTCATTGTTAGCAATATTTAGCCCATTAACAGCAAACGTTAGTTGGTCTTGTAATTGCAGTTCTCAGTGTAGTTTTATCGCCATTACAAGCGTTGTAGTTGTATCAATATCTATATTCGTGCTGGTTTTAGTGGGGCGAGTTCGCCGTAAAGATAAGCGTAAAATTATCGAGTTAGAGCAGCGCCTTTTGCTTTCGCAAATGAATCCGCACTTTGTTTTCAACTCCTTAACAGCCATCCAGAGCTATATTTTTCGTAGCGACCCTTATATGGCAGGTAAATATTTAGCGAGTTTTTCAAAACTCGTACGGTTAATTCTCGAGAACTCTCGCGTACAGTCAATTACAATTGCCAAGGAGAAGGAAACGATTGAGCACTATCTAGATTTGCAGCTACTCAGATTTGACAGTAAATTTGATTATACCATTGAAGTGTGTCCAGATATTGACCCCGAGCACCACTTACTTCCCCCAATGCTGGCACAGCCTTTTATCGAAAATGCAATTGAGCACGGCATTATCCACCTAAGTACACGAGGCCAAATTGCCATTCGTTACATATTGCAAGACAATAAGATTGTTCTTGAGGTTGAGGACAATGGAATTGGGATAAAGGAAACGGCGCAGCTAGACGAAACAAATCGGACCAAACACCAATCAATGGCGACTAGAATTACGCGGGAGCGATTGAAGAATTTAAGTAGAATTTACGGTGAGCATGTTGATCTGAAAATTATTGATTTGGGAGATTCCTTAATGCCCGATTCCCAAGGAACGCTTATACGGTTTGTTATTCCGCTAATTATTAAATAGATATTATAATGATGACTGCTGTTATAGTTGATGATGAAACGTTAGCCCGAGAGTCGTTGCAAAATATGCTAAAGTTATTTTATCCTAACCTTGAGGTTATTGGAGAGGCCGACAATGTAGCTACTGGTATTGAAACGATAAAAAGACTAAGCCCTGATGTTGTTTTTCTCGATGTGCAAATGCCCGATGGCACTGGGTTTGATCTTTTATCGCATTTCAAAAGCATTAACTTTAAGTTCGTTATTATAACAGCCTATCAAGAGTACGCAATAAAGGCTTTTAAGTTTAGCGCCATCGATTATATTTTAAAACCTATTGATCCCGCTGATCTTATAAATGCCATTGAAAGACTATACGAAACAATTCGCGAAGAGGAAACTAACAGTAAATTTCGAACATTTATTGAGAATATAAAGATTAATGAAAAGGACCCGCAAAAACTTCTACTTAAAACCTTAGATGAGGTTGTTGTTGCAAGCGTTAAAAATATTATACGTTGTGAGTCGCAAAACAACTATACAATGTTCTACTTTACAGACAGGCCAAGAGTTTTGGTTTCTAAAACGCTGAAAGAGTATGAGGATTTACTTTCCAGTTCCGGCTTTTTTAGGGTGCACCAATCGCATTTGGTAAACCTTTTGCATATAAGCAAGTATAATCGCTTCCCAGACAGCTCTATCATCCTTAGCACCAATGAGCATATTCCTGTTGCCGTTCGAAAAAGAAATATTTTACTCGAGTTACTAAAGAAAAAATAGTTCCAAATAAATCTATTTTAAAACATCCTAATAGTTTTATATATTTGAATTCTAATTATGAGGAGAGTCTACACATATCTTTTACCAGTAGTTCTGATCTTTTCCTTCAGTTTTTCTGTGTTTTCACAGCCTGAAGGTAGAGTCACGCAAAAAGATGTGCCTGCTGCTGTCGACTCACTAAATAATATTTCGTACACTTATCGTCGGAGCAACCCCAAACTTTCATTAGAATACGCACTAAAGGCGTATCAACTTTGCCAGAGTATCGACTATTTACACGGCCTTGCAGCATCATTACACAATATGGGCACAGCCAAGGCTACCCTGGGACAGCTAGACAAGGCATTGGACGAGCTAGTCAAGTCTTCGCAGATTAGGGAGGAGCTAAACGATTACCAAGGTCTTGTTTCTTCGTATAATAACATTGGCTTTATTTATTCTGAGTTAAGGAATGACACGAAAGCCCTAGAGTTTTATGAACGAGCATTAACATACCAAGAGTTAATAAAAAACAAGTCTTATGCTGGGATTATATATAATAACATTGGTTATGTGTATGTAAGAGAAAAGAAGTTTGATGCAGCATTAAGTTACTTTAACCGAGCGTTGGAATTTTGTCGTGAGTCGAATGATAGCAGAGGTGAAAGTAGTACCCTAAGCAATATAGGGCTAATTTACCGTGCACGCGGAGATTTCGAAAAAGGATTACAGTATCACCTAGATGCATATGAGTTGGGTAAAAACCATAGCGATAGAATAGGAATGACGGGGATGCTTAGGAACATCGCTGAATCATACCTCTTGTTGAATAAGGATGCCGAAGCCACTAATTTTGCCCTTCGAAGTATGCTAATGGCAAAAGAATACGGATTGTATGGTGAGGAGAGAGGTACTGCAGCTGTTTTAGCTCGTATTTATGAGAAACGCGGAATGTACAAAGAAGCAACAAAGTATTATAAACTGGAGAGCGATCTTAAGGATTCTTTATATGTCATTCAACGATCCGATGCGGTTGAGAAAATACAGGCTGCATATGAAATAGAAAATAAGCTTAAAGAGAATGAGTTTTTTAAAAAAGAGCATGAAATTAACCAGCAGGTAATAAAAACTCAAAAATATTTACTGCTCGGCTCAGTTTTTTTTATTGTTATAGTAGTATCCCTTATGACGGCAATACTAAGGGTAAATAAGCGAATTAAACTTACGCTTAAGGAGTTAATTCAGAGGAAAGATGAGATATCGGCGCAAAAAGAAACTATTCAGCAAAAAGTAGTTGCGCTTGATGAGAAAAATGAAGAGCTCGAGAGTATTAATAGTATTAAAAATAAGCTGTTCTCTGTTATTGCGCACGATTTAAAAAACCCTTTTAATAGCATTATCGGATACTCTGAATTACTCGTTTATAATTTTAAAAACTACAGCGAAGATGAGGTTTGGTCGTTTCTCAAAATTATTCACGACAGTGGGGTTAAGGGAAACATACTGCTCGAAAATTTATTGCAGTGGTCTCGCTTGCATACTCGAACAATCCAGTTTTTGCCAGTAACCAATAAATTGCGCAAACTTATACTCGACGAACTTTATTTTTTTCAACCTAAAGTGCAAGAAAAGAGTATTCAAGTTGAGGTAAACGTTAATGAAAAACTCGAGGTATTTGCAGATTCGAATATGCTAAAAACCATTATTCGCAACCTTTTTTCAAATGCCATAAAATTTACTCCTTCCAATGGCACTATTTCAATTAACGGCTCAAGCAGGGGCAGTAGTGTGCTTGTGTGCGTGTCTGATACGGGGCAGGGCATAGAACCACATATTAAGGAGAAACTATTTACCGGTGAAGTGGGAGTAACAACAGCCAATGAGGGCGGCGAAAAGGGAACAGGACTAGGCCTTATGCTTTGTAAAGATTTTGTAACTAAGCACAAGGGTGAAATTTGGGTTGAAAGCAAACCCGGAGAGGGAGCTTCCTTCTTCTTTTTGCTGCCAAATAAAACCGATATTGATTAGTACAAAGCCCTACAGGCTCTGTGTAAACTTGTTCGTCCCCATTCAAGTCTTAGGTTTTAAGGTCATTTTCTGTTTAGCCTTTTTTATTGTTAACGTTATCCTTTGTTAATGCTCAGTTTTGTTTTGTATGCGTAATAAAGTGTTGCTTAGATAATTGAGAATAGGCTGCCATTGAATCTAGTTCCATTCGATAGGCATAGGTTTTTATTGAGCAGAGAGGAATCGAAGCTGAGAACCATAATCGACATTGATTTATAGGTTGAAAGGTTTTCTACAGTAAATCTCAATGGTTTGCCATTTACATTGAAAGTAGAGTTGCGTATGTTTCTTAACATACAGGTTTCTAGGGCTGAAATATGTTTTTTTGCCAAACTTGCACTATGATTGTAGAGATTTAAATGTTATTTTTGCAATAGTACAACCATTTGTTATTTATATACTAATTAATTTAATTTTCAACAGCTATGATGACAGCAAAAGATTACATGGCCCGTGAGGATAAGTACGGTGCACATAACTACCATCCACTTCCAGTAGTACTCGAAAAAGGTGAAGGAGTTTACGTTTGGGATGTTGATGGAAAAAAATATTTCGATTTCCTTTCAGCTTACTCGGCAGTTAACCAGGGGCATTGTCACCCAAAAATTGTTGACGCCATGGTTGACCAAGCTAAAAAGCTAACCTTAACCTCAAGGGCTTTTTACAATAATGTACTAGGCGAATACGAAGAGTACATTACTAAATATTTTGGTTACGATAAGGTGTTACCCATGAATACCGGCGCCGAGGCAGTTGAAACTGCAATTAAACTTAGCCGCAAATGGGGTTATCAGAAAAAAAAGGTTGAAGCTAACCAAGCAAAAATTATAGTTTGCGAGAGTAATTTCCACGGTCGTACTACCACCATTGTTTCAATTAGTACGGATCCCGATGCACGTGCTGATTATGGCCCATACACACCAGGTTTTATCACCATCCCTTACAATGATATTCCTGCTTTGGAGAAAGCCCTTGAAGATAAGAACGTGGTTAGTTTCCTTCTTGAGCCAATTCAAGGTGAGGCTGGTGTTTTTGTACCCGATGAAGGGTATTTGAAAAAAGCATACGAGCTTTGTAAAAAGAATAACGTTCTTTTCATTGATGATGAGGTACAAACAGGTATTGCCCGTACTGGAAAAATGTTAGCTTGCGACCACGAAGGCGTACGCCCCGACATTCTAATTCTGGGTAAAGCCGTTTCAGGTGGTGTTTTCCCTGTTTCAGCAGTTCTTGCCGACGATGATATTATGCTTTGCATCCAGCCCGGACAGCACGGTTCAACATTTGGTGGAAACCCAATAGCTTGTAAAGTGGCAATAGCTGCCCTAGAGGTAGTTAAGGATGAGAAACTGGCCGAGAATGCTGAGCGCTTAGGTAAAATCTTTAGAGATGAGTTTAAGTCCATAAATAGTCATTTGATTGAACTTGTGCGGGGTAAAGGATTGCTAAACGCTGTTGTTATTCGCAATCAGCCAGGAAAAACAGCCTGGGATGTTTGTATTGCCATGGCTGAGGCAGGTGTACTTGCAAAGCCAACGCACGGAAATATTATTCGTTTTGCGCCTCCACTCGTTATTACCGAAGCGCAACTTCGCGAAGCAATGGCTACGATTGAAGAGGTATTCAAAAAGTTTGAATAACATATTAGGTAATATTAAAAAGCCGTTGCGTGATTCACGTAACGGCTTTTTTGTTAACTTGCTACTATAATTGTACTTTATTTAAAAATGGATTTAGAATGAAGACCGTATTTATATCAGTATGTTGGTTTACTCTTCTGCTTTTTAATGTAGTGCAACAAAGTGTTTGTGCGCAGGATATTATTGAGGTGAAGGGCATTGTGGGTGAGTCAGAAATAGTTGGGCGAATTAGTGAGTCGGAAGCTCGGCAGGCAGCAATTAACAATGCAAAGGTTGAAGCGCTTCGCAAGGCGGGAGTGGGCGAGTACTTAAAAACCTATGAGAACCTCTATCGCAGTGAAATTAATAATGATTTTAGTGAGTTCTTTAGCACCGATACGCATGCAGAGTTGCAAGGAGCCATCCAGAGCTATCAAATTGTTAATGAGAAGCGAAAGCTAGACCCAACAACTAGCCTGTTTATGTATGAGGTAACGCTTAACGCTTCGGTAATACTATACTCATCAAAGCCAGACCCTACATTTAACGTTAAAATTGACGGGGTTAAGGGTGTTTACGAAGAAGGGGAGGACCTAACTTTTTCTATTTACAGTACAAAGGAATGTTTTCTGCATATCTTTAGTATTTCCGACGGCTATACATGCATGCTCTATCCTAATAGTATTGAAAGTCAGAAGCGTATTGAGGCAAATAAAGAGATTTTATTCCCTCTAGGCATAATGGAGTACCCGTTATTCAAATCAGGGAAAACACCTGAAGTTACTCGTATTATTTTCGTTTTTACAAAAACTCCCATCAGATTCTTAAAGTATAAATCTAATCTAACCGATGGTTTTGAGGAGTGGATAACCACCTCGGAGGATGTTTTTTCGTGGATATACAGCATAACTCCCGATTCGCGAGCGGTTGATTACCTGGTTTTTACCGTGCGGTAATAGTTTTAACCCATAAAAAAAACGCCTCGATTTTCGAGGCGTTTTTTTATGAAAAGAATGTACTATTTCTGCTTAAGAACGGCTTGAGCAGCAGCTAATCGAGCAATAGGTACACGGAAAGGAGAACAGCTAACGTAATCCATGCCTACCGAGTTACAGAACTCAACAGAACTTGGCTCACCACCGTGCTCACCGCAAATACCTATTTTTAAGTTTTTCTTAGTTGAACGACCCTTCTCAACTCCCATTTCAACAAGTTGACCAACACCTGTTTGGTCGAGAACTTGGAATGGATCGGCTTTTAGGATGCCTCTATCGATGTACTCTGGTAAGAATTTACCAGCATCGTCGCGGCTAAAGCCCATAGTCATTTGGGTTAGGTCGTTTGTACCAAAGCTAAAGAATTCAGCAAATTCAGCAACTTTATCGGCAGTAAGAGCAGCCCTTGGAACTTCAATCATTGTTCCTACCAAAAAGTCGATACGATCGTTGCGCTCGGCAAATACCTTTTCGGCAGTTGCGCGAATAATAGCATCTTGGTCTTTAAATTCGGTAACATCGCCAATAAGCGGAACCATAATCTCAGGGAAAATATGAATACCCTTCTTTTTAAGGTTAAGTGCTGCTTCGATAATAGCGCGAGATTGCATCTCGGTAATCTCTGGATAGGTTACACCTAAACGGCAACCACGATGTCCAAGCATTGGGTTAAATTCGTGAAGTGAATCAACCTTTGATTTAACATCTTCTAAAGATATTCCCAGCTCTTTTGCCATCTCTTTTTGGTTTGCCTCTTCGTGAGGAACAAACTCGTGTAGCGGTGGATCAAGAAGGCGAACCGTTACAGGGAGTCCCTGCATTGTTTCGAAAATACCTTCGAAGTCTTCTCTCTGAATTGGAAGAAGTTTCTCAAGGGCTTTTCTGCGTCCTACCTCATCGTCAGCTAGAATCATTTCGCGCATTGCTCTAATCCTATCACCTTCAAAAAACATATGCTCAGTACGGCATAGTCCAATACCTTGCGCTCCAAACTCTCTGGCAACCTTGCTATCGCGAGGCGAGTCGGCGTTTGTGCGTACTTTCATACGGGTGTACTTGTCGGCCAAATCCATAAGTTTAGCAAAATCTCCACTTAGCGTAGGAGACATTGTGGCCACCTTGCCGTCAAGAACTTGTCCTGTTGAGCCGTTTAGCGAAATCCAATCACCTTCTTTGTATGTTTTTCCTCCAATGGCCATAGTACGTGCACGGTAATCAACTTTAATATTACCTGCTCCAGAAACACAGCATTTACCCATACCACGGGCAACAACTGCAGCGTGAGAGGTCATTCCACCACGTGCGGTAAGAATTCCCTTCGCTACGTTCATACCCTTAAGGTCTTCGGGCGAAGTTTCAATACGAACAAGGATAGCGTGCTTTCCTTCGCCAGCTAATTTCTCAGCATCTTCGGCAAAGAAAACAATTTGACCTGTTGCAGCTCCTGGAGAAGCGGGCAATCCTTTTGTTAGAACTTCAGCATTTTCTAGTGCTTTCTTATCGAATACAGGGTGAAGAAGTTCGTCAAGTCTTTCGGGCTCAACGCGAAGAATTGCAGTTTTTTCGTCAATCATTCCCTCGGCTAGCATATCGATAGCAATTTTCACCATTGCTGCACCTGTACGCTTACCACTTCGGGTTTGAAGCATCCAGAACCTACCATCCTGAATGGTAAATTCAATATCCTGCATATCCTTATAGTGCTCTTCAAGCTTATTTTGAAAATCGAAAAGTTCCTTATAAACTACAGGCATTACTTCTTCGAGTGAAGGGAACTTAGCTTTTCTTTCGTCTTCGCTAACTCCTTGTGATTTTGCCCATCGTTGTGACCCCTCGAGTGTAATTTCTTGAGGTGTGCGAATTCCTGCCACAACATCTTCGCCCTGAGCGTTTATTAGGTATTCACCGTTAAAAATATTTTCGCCAGTTGCTGAGTCGCGAGTAAAGGCAACACCAGTTGCAGAGTTTTCGCCCATATTTCCGAATACCATAGCCTGAACGTTGACTGCGGTTCCCCACTCAGCTGGTATTTTATTTAATTTACGGTAGTATACAGCGCGATCGTTCATCCAGCTGTCAAATACAGCCATAACTGAACCCCAAAGTTGCTCCCAAGCACTGGTTGGAAAATCTCTACCTGTTTTCTCTTTAACAACTTTTTTAAAGCGTGAAACCATCTCTTTTAGATCATCTACAGAGAATTGGGTATCAAGGTCAACATTTTTCTCCTTCTTAAGGTCGTCGATAATTACCTCAAATGGATCGTGGTCTTCTTTTGAATCAGGTTTCATTCCAAGAACAACGTCGCCGTACATCTGAACAAAACGGCGATAGCTATCCCAAGCAAAACGAGCGTTACCAGTTTTTTTAGCAAGCCCTTCAACAACCTCGTCGTTAAGCCCTAGGTTGAGAATTGTATCCATCATACCCGGCATAGACGCCCTTGAACCAGAGCGAACAGACATAAGCAGCGGATTTTCTTTGCTGCCAAACTGAGTGCCCATAATGGCCTCAACTTTTTTCATTGCTGCTTCAACCTCAGGCTTTATTAGCTCTACAGCTTTTTCTTGTCCTAGTTTGAAGTAATCAGTACAAACATCGGTGGTTATGGTAAAACCTGGAGGTACAGGTACCCCAATTAGGCCCATTTCAGCTAAGTTGGCACCTTTGCCCCCCAGCAACTCTTTCATTGTTCCATTACCATCGGCGTCATTGTTCCCGAAGGAATAAACACGTTTTAAGTTCGACATCGTAATAAAGTTTAATTATTGATTTATATAGAATTTTATTTATTTTTCTGCGGTTACAAAATTACAAAAAAAAACGACACGGCATAGTTCCGTATGGGTGCTATTAAACAAAGATTGGGTAAACAATTGAGAATGCTAATCCAATGCGCTTTAGTTAGGGCTGTCGGCTTCTATTAACTTGCGAATTTGCTCAGCCTGACCGTCACCCTGAGTTGAAGGGGCGTTATTGATAAATAGTGGTTTACATCTTGATAACTAAGCGACATTGAATTATGAATTTCGAAGTAAGGGAATACGAGAAGTCATTGCGCTTAAGCAAAAGACCTGTCCTATCAAACCCTCGATATTCAATATTCATTATTCAGTGTTCGATATTCGCTATTTAATATTCAATATTCAATGCCCGGCAACCACCGAACGCAGGGAGGTGCAAGTTTAGATTTTTTTGCCCACAATGCGTAGTTTTTCGAGTGAACCGAGCGTTCTTTGCGAGTTCGACGAAGTCAACCGGGCGTAGCCTTGAATTTCTTTGCTTACTTTCTGGTTTCAACCGAGCCGTTTTTTGGCGAGCTCGCTGAACGCCTTATAAAACAAATATAGGTGTGAAGCAACAAAGAAAGTAAGTGGGGTCTGGGGCAAAGCCCCAACAATTAAAAATAATGCAGAAAAATAATTGAGTGCATTACTTTTCTACTTAAATACAAAAACATAAAACTAAGCCCCTAAAATGGGGTATTCTTGGTTTTATCAGCAAAAATAGGGGGTTTGTAATGATTTTTGAATTTTTACCGGACACCAATGATTTACCATATTTGCTTATAAATACTTGAACCCTACGGATTCGTTTGTTTGTCCAATGAATATATAGTTAATAATTCAACTTTCGAAAGCATAATCGAATCGTACATATCTCTGTAATACAGGAATATAAGCACAGCCCTTTGAGGCTTTTGTGACTTCTTTAACTTCGTTGAGCTTGCAAAGTTCGCTCGGTTGTGTATTTTGTGTAATTGAAAAAAACTATATCACAAAGTAACACGAAGGATTGCACAAAGAATATACAAAGGAATTGAAAAAATAATTAGGTGGTTTACTATCAGGTATATAAACAATTGCAAAATTTGATATTCAGTTAGATGTAAAGGGGATAAGATGTACGCGAAAGTTGAGTTAACAATTGAAAACCTAAACTAAATGGCATTTAATCTTTTCTATAAAACAAGGATTTATTTGCCAGTGTTTTCGTACGCTGGATTCTGATTTAGGAACCGTATAAGGATTCTGGCCGTTGTTTCAACAACGTTGGTGCAAACTTTTAAAGTATGACCGGTTTCCTCGGCTTCCTTTTTTTTCTCACTGTCGTTAAAATTAAATTTTAGGAGACCTGAGCATTGGCTATCGCCTAGTTCTTGTCGGCACTGCTTTATAAAATTACCAACGTGAGCCGCAATCCAATCTTTCGAATTTGAATCGTTTGGATTATGTTTTCCAAACTTTAACCCCAGAACAATTGCCCCCGCATTAATTGCCCCACAAATATTTTGGGTTTCTCCTATTCCTCCACCAAGTCCTGAGGCCATACTAAATGCCATACCTGCATCAATTCCTGCTTCCTCAGCAAAGGCCACAAGTATTGATTGTGCGCAGTTATTCCCCTGGCTAAAAAGTTTTAGTGCGACATCTGCTGTCATAAGTGTATTGTATTGGTTTGTAGGTTGTTCCAATTTTATGTGTATGGATAAGTATCCTTTAGTCAATTTCCCTATGAAGTCAGTAAAATTAAAAATTTTTAAGGATTTTTCCTCTTTCTTTATTGGTTTTTTTCTTTTGAATTGACACAACACTATTATAAGTCTATAAAAAAACAAGCGGTTGGAACATCTAGTAAAGAGTTTGATTTCATAAGAATTATCTATAGGTGTGATAAACCATCAGGCCAAAAGAATATGGTGAGATTGGCTTTGAGATTTTTGCATCCATCCTTTTTTCAGCGAAATTAGGATTAATCGTATTAATAGGTTTGAACGTTGCCAGCTAAACTTGTGGGGTTAAATTGTTAAATTTTGGTGATATCGCTTAGCTGTTGATATAAGTTTGCCCAATTTGTAACATAAGCATTAAGTTTGCGTTTTTGTAAGTGAACATTTTCTTAGATAATTGTAAAAGTTATGCGTCGATTATTTTTCTTCACTGCTTTTCTAGTTTTTGTCTTTTCGTCTCTATCCTCCTTGGCGTTATTCTCTCAGGTTGTTGATAGTGCTGCCTTAGAAATAGATACGGTTATGGTTATTGCCGATACAATAGGCTTAAGGGTTGATACTTTGGGCGTGCCATCTTCGGTGCAAGAGATAACTTCTGCTAAAGACTCTCTGCCGACTCAAACTAATGGTGTTGCAAATATCGATTCGGTTTTGGTTGAAACCGATAGCATTCCATTGGTATCAATTTCATTTGAACCAAATGCCGCAGCCCAATATCTGGTTAAACTTGTTGAAACGAATAATTTGTGGCGATCGGATGACAATGGGTTTAGGTTGTCAATAGAGAAGTTATTAAATCATTTTACCGAACCCTTCGACAGCGTAGGCAAGCGTTTACAGATGTTTCCGTACGATTCGTTAAAAGTGAAGCCTTCAACTCTTGTGCTAACCGATACGCTGCCCGTTCGTTGGCTTACCTCTTTGTCATTTATTATTGACACGGTTAAATTTGACAGAGACCCAATTATTTTGAAGAAAACTATTGTTACGAAAGAAAGTATAGTTGTAAATGAGCCTATGTCAATTCCATCCAGTTCAATTGATTCTACAATGAAGTTTATCAATACTTTAACCCAAAGGGAGCAGGTTAGTGATACTATCGTTAATTCAATTGTAGATACTAGCTATTTGGCAATAAAAGGGGTGCGTATTTTTGAAATGGTTGATGGAAATATTCCACGGTCGGTAATCCCGCGTCGGAAATGGCAAACTGCTCGCTTTGTTCCCGACTCGTTGGGTATGGTGTTCTCTAAAGCCATTCCAGTACTTTTAGGAACGAACGGTTCCCCATTTAATATTGTGCCTAGCGCAAATACATCCGATTCTTTAATGCACGCGGTAAACTCCATTTTAGGTTATACAAATAAGCGTGATTCAATGCTTTTACAGATTAACGATATCTTAGGGCGCAGAACTCCTTTTTGGGTTTCGTCGGGTAGAGACGATATGGCGAGGTACTGGGTAAAAAACTCAAAAAACGATTCAATAACCATTTGGATTGGAAACCCTACAAGAAAGAGCATTTCGCTAGTGCTCGAGGAGGATGTTAACGTTGAGCGCCTTGAGCGAAAAATGGTTGATGATATCCCTTTTACCATACTTAGGCCCAATAGGCAGCTTGCCGAGCTAAAGCCATTGCGAGAGATACCAATCTTTTGGCATAGCGAACTATCTAGCTCATTCGCATTAAATGGTAACTTCCTTTCGAAATACTGGGCAAAAGGAGGTGAGACAACCGTTTCGAGTATGCTAGATATTAATGGTTTAGCCGAGTATAATAACAAGGAGGCTAAAACAACGTGGACCACTAACGGACGATTGCGCTATGGTACCACTTGGACCGAAGCGCAAAAATTTAGAACCAATACCGATATTATTGAGGCAAACTCACAGTTTAATAAGTCCATACGTGAAAAGATTGACTTTAGTAGTGGTGTTTATATGAAAACTCAGCTGGCAAAGGGTTATAATCATCCAAATGATTCCATACCCGTTTCAAAGTTTTTAAACCCAGGAACGTTTACTGTCAGCTCGGGTTTTGAGTTTAAGCCAAGCAAAAAATTGAGTCTTAACTTTTCTCCACTCTCATACAAAAGCACTTTTGTGATTGATACCATAACCATCGACCAAACAAACCACGGTATCGAGATGGGTAAAAAGGTTAGGCACGAAATGGGAGGGCAGCTTGTGATAAATAGTGCAATTACGATTTTTAAGGATATGAAAATTAAAAATTCGGTAAGACTTTTCTCTAATTACCTACTTAATCCTCAGAATGTTGACGTGGACTGGGAGTTTAGCCTAGAGAAACAAATTAGCTGGTATTTTACCATTAAGCTTAACTCTCACCTAATTTACGATGACGATATTTTATTCCCGCTGTTTAATGATAGAATGAAAGAAGACCCTATATTGAATAGCCTTGGCGAACAGAAAAAAGGGGCAAAAACCCAGTTTAGCCAGTTTGTTGGGTTAACACTGTCTTTCAAAATGTAGTTAGATTGTTTTGTTAACGTAAGTTTGATTGTATCCTTTTCAAAAGTAAAGGGTTACTCAACCTGCCTCATACGTTTCCTAAATATCTCGTGACCTACCAGTTGATTTAAGCGCCTTATTAAGTTCATAAACCTTAGCAACTATATCATCGCTGGTTGTTTCATCAATTTTAACTTTGTTAAGCCATTCAATGGCAGAATCAAACGCCTTTTGTGCTTTCACCTTCTCTTCCACTACCTTTCGGTTGTTGGCTATGCTTTGGGTTTGCTCATTAATATCTACACCAATGTTGTAGTAGCAGGTGGCAGTATTAACGTAAGCCATCAGGTTGCTTGCATCATACTTTAACGCTTTGGCATAGTTGCTGATGGCCTCGGTATAGCGTTCGTTTTTTTGATATAATAGCGCTTTAGTGTAATGGAAGTTTGCATTGGTAGGTTTTTTTGCAATAATTTTATCTAGAAACAAAAAAGCTTCCTCCATATTTTCTTGTTTATAGAGTAAATCGGTTAATAGTAGCACGAGCTGCTCATTAGTATTGAATCGCTCTATTCCATCTTTTATAACCTTTTTAGCGGTAAGGGTATCGCCTTTTTCAAGGTTGGCTAAAAACAGCAGGTGTGTTGAGTTGATTGAATGTTTCTTTTTGTGCAGGTTTTGGAGGTGCTCAACTGCTTTGTCCCAATTCTTGCTTTCGAAAGCAGCCAGGGCGGTATTGTACACAAGGTTGGTGTCGGTTTCGATAGATAGGGTTGTACCCTGCGTAATGGCTAGTGCTTTTTCAAAAGCTACGAGGGCGTTTGAGTACTTTTTGTTTGTAAATTCCTCTTTCCCGATTCGCTGAAACTCATTTGCCAGCAAAACGTAATTTGGGGCTAAACTTTTGTCTAGTTTTCCTTTTGTATCTAACTTTTTTGCCCTTTGATATGAAACAAGGGCCAGGTTGAGTTGGTTTGGATAGAGGTTTTGTAATTCGTCACTATTTTTTTTCACACCCTCAAAATAGGCGGTTTGGCAAAGTAATCCCTTCATATACCAGGTTTTTGGCCATTTTGCCGATTCTCTATCATCGGTCATTTGGTCAATCATTTTTTTTGCCTCTTCAAATTTGCTTGCTTCAATAAGATTTGAAATGGATATAAACCGCCCTTTTTGTAAAGGCGATAGCACTGCACATCCACTTAAAACGAATGCTAGTAGAAATAACTTCTTCATTAATTGGTGTTTAAACTATTTAAAATCATTGCCCGTTGCTAAACGAAAATCTAACTAGGTAAATATACGCTAAGTAGCTGCAATTGTTTCCATTTTAGTCATTCTTAAATGTGCTTCAAATGTTGAAATAATGGAGAATTCAATGTTTCGGTTTAGATATCACATAATAGTGTTTGAACTTAGGCAAACGGGCAGGAGGTTAGGGGTTGTGAAACGGTACTCTGTTCGTATAATTACTCAAACTGCCATATTTAAACATTTTTATCGATTGCAATGTTCGAGCAATTCCTGCCAATAAAACCCTTGTTTTTTGCAAGGTATTTGGGGGTTATAGTGTTATATTTGTAAAAAAAACAGCGAATGATAATCGGAACTCTAATAAATGTGGCAGCTGTAGTTCTTGGCGGTTCTATAGGCTTTCTATTTAGGTCGAGATTGCCCGAGCGAATTACAAAAGCCTTTTTTCAGGCAATTGGTCTTTTTACGCTTTTTCTTGGATTTTCGATGAGTTTAAAAACTAGCAACCCGTTGTTACTGGTATTTGCCCTGATTATAGGTGCTCTAGTTGGTTCTTTGTTTCGCTTGCAGGATAGGGTAGAGGGTGTTGGAGATTTAATACAAAAACGATTAAAACTAAAAGGAGGGCGGTTTAGCGAAGGGATGGTTACTGCTTTTCTAATGTTTTGTATGGGCTCAATGACCATACTGGGGGCTATTGAAGAGGGGCTGGGCAACGAGCCTAAGTTATTGTTAATAAAAAGTTTAATGGATGGTTTTTCGTCCATTGCCCTAGTGGCAGCACTTGGGGTTGGGGTTATCTTTTCCGTTATCCCACTGTTAATTTATCAGGGAGGGCTTACCCTTGTTGCTGCTTGGGTAGGTGTATCGCTCGAGAGTGTTGTTATAGATGAACTAACTGCCACAGGTGGTATACTGCTTATTGGACTAGGAATTACAATTCTGGGAATTAAAAAGATTGAAGTTCTCAATCTTATTCCCGCATTGCTGTTTATAATTCCACTGGTTTACTTTTTTGGATAATTGTTTACGTACAACCAAATAAATGAAAAATATTATTAGTTCCCTTTTTACTCTTTATAGTGAATACTTTGGGGTTGCCCCCGAGATTATTGCCCCGTTACCTCAAGGAGGGTCTGATAGGAAATACTTTAGGCTTACTTCTGCAGGAAAATCAGCAGTGGGGGCATACAATATCGATATTCAAGAGAACCGAACATTTATATACCTTACCAACCATTTTTATGGCAAGGGTATACCCGTGCCACAGGTATTGGGCGTTAGCCAGGATGAAAAGTTTTACCTGCTCACCGATTTAGGAAACGCCTCGCTTTTGCAATATATCGAAAATGTAGACTGGAGCAATGCCAAACTACAAATTTTAACCATCGAAAAAACGCTTAAATTACTAGCTAAAGTGCAGGTTGAGGGAGCTAAAGGATTAGATTTTGGTAAGTGTTACCCAAAATCGGAGTTCGACCTTCAAAGCATTATGTGGGATTTTTACTATTTTAAGTATAGTTTTTTAAAACCCACAGGGCTTAGGTTTAACGAAACCTTGCTTGATGACGATTTTAGCACCATAGCTGAAATGCTTTTACAGCAGCCGATTAAATATTTTCATTATCGCGATTTTCAATCGCGTAACGTAATGCTCTTTAATGATGAGCCTTACTTTATCGATTATCAGGGCGGTAGAAAGGGACCACTGCTTTACGATGTAGCTTCATTTCTGTACCAAGCAAAAGCCAATTTACCCGAGAGTGTGCGTTTACACCTGCTTAACTATTACCTGTGCGAGGTGTCGAATATAACGGAAATAGATAAGGAACTTTCAAAAGAAGTTTTCCCAGTTTTTGTCTTATTCAGAATCATTCAAACTCTCGGAGCTTATGGGTTTAGAGGTTTTTTTGAGCGACGCTCTCATTTTTTACAAAGTATTCCGTTGGCCGCAAAAAACCTTAAACTATTACTTAATAATAATCATAAACTATTTCAAGGCATACCAACCCTTAGAGCGATATGTGAGGCTATTGTTGAAAAGTTTCACGAGCCAAGTGAACAACACCAAGAGTTTAGTGGTTTAGCAATAGAAGTTACCAGCTTTTCATATAAAAAGGGGTATCCAACCGAACACCCCGAGCACGGGGGAGGGTTTGTATTCGATTGTAGAGGATTGCCTAATCCAGGTCGCATAAATAGTTATAAAATGCTTACTGGAAACGACAAAAACGTGATTTTGTATCTCGAAGAGTATAAAGAGATAGATGATTTTTTTAGCCAAGCGTACAGTATGGTTCAACCTTCGGTTCAAACTTACCTTAGCAGGGGGTTTAAACATCTTTCTGTTTCGTTTGGTTGTACAGGCGGACAGCATCGTTCGGTATATATGGCGAATAGAATGGCGGCTGCCCTTAAAAAAGAAGGCCCTGTTTCGGTAACGTTAAGTCATAGAGAGTTAAATAAGTACGAAAATGGGAAAGAAATTGTGTAAAGGTGGAAAGCAAACTGATGAAACAAAGAGGTTTGTATGTAAAAAGTGTGGGCAATATGCTGACAAAGAGGGCAAACTCTGTAAGCCTAAAGTTTTTTAATATTAAAATTTGTAATGAGGGCATTCGTTTTAGCAGCAGGATTGGGTACTCGGTTGGACCATTTAACTTCAAATTGCCCCAAGGCGTTAGTTGAGTTAAATGGCAAGCCGCTTCTTGAACATATTATTACTCGTTTAGTAGGTTTTGGTTTTACCGAAATAGTTGTAAATGTGCATCATTATGCCGAGCAAATAGTCTCTTTTCTTGACGCGCATAGTTTCGGTGCATCAATTAAAATTTCCGACGAATCTGCTAAACTTCTCGATACTGGAGGGGCAATTCTTAAGATTAAGCCATTTTTAATGGGTAACGAGCCATTCCTTGTGCATAATGTGGATATAATTTCTGATATAAACCTAGCCCAACTTATGGATTATCACTTACACTCTAATCCATTGGCAACACTTGCTGTTGGTGATAGGTATTCATCGCGAAAACTTCTCTTTGATAACAGTATGAATTTATGGGGATGGAAAAATATTATTACAGGCGAAACCAAAATGCCTCGTAAAACGGATTGCGAACTTATTGAAATGGCTTTTAGCGGAATACACGTTGTTAGTCCTGATTTTTTTAAAAACGTGAAAAGTTCGGGAGTTTTTCCCATTATTAGTGAGTACCTTGAGTTGTCTAAAACACAATCAATACTAGGATTTAATACTACCAATAACTTTATAATTGATGCTGGTAAAATTGAAAACCTCGACCTAGCATCAAACTTCCTTAAAGTTCATAGCAGGTAGAAGAATTTCTTATGCTATGTTGCTTTCCTTGCCTTGTATGGTTTTTCTGTTGTTGTAATGTTTTTTTATCAATAAGTAATTTAAAAATAGTTTTGCTAATTGAAGCGAAAGGAGAGATAAATCAAGTGATATAACATATAGTTGTGAAAACAGAATGTTATCTTTGTTTTGTTTTAAGTAAAAAATAATTCCCTTCATATTTTTCTATGCGACGTTTATCTCTTTTAACCATCCTGTTTTTATCTTTTTGTGGTACTGCCCACAGCAACCATAATTTAAAAATCAGTGGGCTTGCCAACCCTACTTCATACGAAGGGCAGCAATGGATAGATTCTGTTATGAATAGCCTATCGCTTCGCGAAAAAATTGCCCAACTGTTTATGGTGGCGGCATATTCAAATCGAGACCAGAATCATATTGACGAAATTATAGAACTAATACAAAACGAGAAAATTGGAGGGCTCTGCTTCTTTCAAGGCGGGGCAGTTAGGCAAGCTAATTTAACAAATTACTACCAGAGAATATCTAAAGTGCCCTTGCTTATTTCAATTGATGCCGAATGGGGGCTCGGAATGCGCTTGGATAGCACAGTCTCGTACCCACGGCAAATGATGCTTGGGGCAATGGACGATAACAGACTTATTTACCATATGGGCGCTGATATTGCACGCCAACTCAAGGCTCTAGGAGTGCACATAAATTTTGCTCCTGTAGTTGATGTTAATAATAACTCGAAGAACCCAGTGATTAATACGCGAGCCTTTGGCGAAAATAAGGAAATGGTAGCACAAAAAGGATTGGCGTATATGCTTGGCTTACAGGATAATGGCATATTGGCTTGTGCTAAGCATTTTCCAGGGCACGGCGATACCGATGTAGATTCGCATTATGCTTTACCTTTACTTACCCACTCATTTAATCGAATTGACTCTATTGAATTGTATCCATTTCGCAGGCTTGTTCAAAATGGCGTGGCAGGTGTAATGGTTGGCCATATGGAGATTCCTTCTGTTGAACCAACGGCTAAACTGGCGTCGAGCCTTTCGTATAACGTGGTTACCTCAATGCTAATTAACGATATTGGTTTTAAGGGGTTGGTAATTACCGATGCCCTTAATATGAAAGGGGTTAGTGAGGGCTGTAATCCTGCCGACTTAAACCTAATGGCATTAAAAGCAGGGAACGATATAATCCTTTTTCCATCAGAGGTGAAAGCATCAATTACAAAAATTGAGAGGGAGATAAAACGAGGCCGTTTTCCCGAAGAGGAAATTGAACGTAGATGCAGAAAGGTTATTGAGGCTAAGTATAGGGTAGGGCTTAGTCATTTTAAACCCATTAAGACAGACGACTTGGTCCAAAGGGTTAACCAAACCTCATCCGAACTAATTATTAGGCAAATAGCCGAGCAGGCTGTAACGGTTTTAAGCAATAACAATGATTTAATTCCTTTGCGAGGGCTTGATACGCTTAACGTGGCGTATGTTGAAATTGGCGAAGACCAAGGCTCCGCTTTCTATAACCAGATGGCGCTTTACGCTCCAATAACCAAGTTTTCGGTTAATGCCAATTCATCAGAAGAGCAGATTGGAGAGCTAAGTTATGACCTACGGAGGTTTAACCTTGTTGTTTTCGGGTATCATTGTATAAGCCCCAGGCCTCAAAATGATTTTGGTGTCACCCCTAATATTTCCAATCTAATTAGCCGTATTAGTCGAAATAAGACTACTGTTCTTAGCATTTTTGGCTCCCCGTACGCTCTCGAAAAACTCGACGAATTTGTAAATCCCAATACTCTTATTGTTGCTTACGATAATTCAGGTATTACTCAAAGTGTTGTTGCTCAATTAATTTGGGGAGGGCTAAGCGTTAGCGGAAGGCTGCCTGTTACAGCATCACAAAAATATACGTTGGGTAGTGGGTTCGATGCAGGAGAACATATTAGGCTAAAGTATTCTATTCCTGAAGAGCTAGGACTAAAGGCATCTTACTTTAGTAAAATTGATTCTATTGCCCGGCAAGCAATTGAGGTTGAGGCTACGCCAGGTATGCAAGTACTTGTTGCCCTAAAGGGAACGGTTATTTACAATAAATCATTTGGAAAGCATACCTATATTGACAATGATTTGCCTGTTACAGACCAATCGGTTTACGATGTGGCTTCGGTAACCAAAATTGCAGCCACACTGCCTATTGTAATGGATTTATACTCTACGGGTAAAATGCTGCTCAGCGATAGCCTTGGCAAGTATTTGCATTTGCCCGACACCTCGCAGTATAATAGGCTGATTATTAATGATATATTGCTTCATCAGGCAGGGTTGGTACCTTGGATCCCTTTTTATCTCCGTACCCTAACTACTTTATGGCCAAAGCAACCAATTATCAATTCGCAATTCTCCGAATTGTATCCATATAAATTGGCTAATGGTAAGTTTGTAAATCGTTATACCTTTCCTTCGCGCAAATTTTTCCGAAACGAATTTTCTTTCGATTTCCCTCACGAGGTAGCCAAGGGTCTTTATGCTGCGGAGAGTATTCAGGATAGTATTTACAGCTGGATTTACAAAACTCCCATTAATCCTAAAGGGAAGTACCTTTATAGCGATGTGGGGTTAATTCTTTTACACAGAGCAATAGGTAATATTATTGAGGCGCCACAAGATGAGTACGTTGCTGAGAAGTTTTACAGTAGGTTGGGTATGAGCAATACCCTTTTTAACCCTTATTCAAAGTTGAGTCTCGATAGGATTGTGCCCACCGAATACGATGTATTTTTCCGTAAGCAGTTGGTTTGGGGGTATGTTCACGATCCTGCTGCTGCACTTATGGGAGGTATTGCAGGGCATGCTGGTTTGTTCTCAACCGCCAACGATTTGGCCAAATTAATGCAGATGTTTTTAAATAATGGGTCCTATGGAGGTGAGCAATTTCTGCCTTCAGCTACCATTAGTGAGTTTACAAGTTGTGTTAATTGTATGAATGGCGTACGAAGGGGTATTGGCTTCGATAAACCTGAAGTTGATCCCAAAAAATCGAAACATGTAAGCAAAATGGCAACTTCATTAAGTTATGGTCATGCTGGCTTTACGGGCGCTCTTGTGTGGGCCGATCCTGCTTACGATTTAATTTACATTATCCTCTCAAATAGAGTTTTTCCTGAGGCCGAGAATAATAAACTTTTGAAAATGGACATTCGCACTAACATTCAGGATGTTGTTTATGAAGCTATTATTAACGAGCAGATTGGTACAGAATAGAATGAAAATAAGTTAGTTATGAAGGACCATAAAGGTTTAACGGTATCGTTGCGTAATCTTGAACTAAATGATTACCTCGATCTGAAAGAGACAATGAAAAAGGTTTACCCAGGCATTAGCAATATGCACTGGGAGGAGAATGAGATTGCAACTCTTCTGAAACTTTTCCCCGAAGGGCAACTTTGTGTCGAGATGAATAACAAGGTAGTTGCATGCGCTTTATCGGTAATTATTGATTATAAAAAATTAGGGGATAAGCATACATTTATTCAGGTTACTGGTGGGTCAAAATTTAGTAATCACGATCCCAATGGGAATGTGCTTTATGGTATAGAGGTTTTTGTACACCCCGATTACAGAGGCCTTAGACTTGCCCGTAGGCTTTACGATGCCCGAAAAGAACTTTGTGAAAGTTTAAACTTAAGAGCTATCGTGGCGGGGGGGCGTATGCCGCTTTACAAGAAGTACTCTAATGAGTTAACCCCTCGCGAATACATTAATAAGGTTGAAAAGAAGGAGATTTACGACCCAGTGCTTACCTTTCAAATGTCCAATGGGTTTCATGTG
>Ga0265295_1002157_pt1 | contig 32213 bp, 33 predicted proteins | sample Munlansysbiofilm_FD_192503 | JGI IMG/M metagenome (GOLD analysis project Ga0265295, IMG submission 192503) | Leachate microbial communities from a municipal landfill in Southern Ontario, Canada - Methane capture system biofilm | ecosystem: Engineered > Solid waste > Landfill > Unclassified ... | reverse complement strand
TCTAAATATAGATAGTATGGTATAATATAATATAAGATTAAAAATACTTTGAATATTATTAATTGTTTAGATTATAAAATATAATGGTTTAAAAACATAATAAAATATTTATTTTTAAGTAAGGAGAAATTATGAATAAAGAAAGAATTGCTGTTTTAACAGATTCAGGCTCTGATATTGATAATACATATGCAGATAACTTATTTATATTACCATTAACTATTCAAATTGATGAACAAACTTTTATAGATGGTGTTGATATAACATTGGATCAAGTTTTACAAAAACTTGATACTAGTAAAATAACTACATCATTACCTAATCCTGAAGTCATCATTGAAACGTTAGATAAAATTAAATTAATAGGTTATACGCATGTTATTATAAACACGATTTCATCAGGGTTAAGTGGCACATATAATGTTATTAGAATCTTGATAGAAGAATATGAAGGGTTAACAATAGGTTTAATTGATACAAAAAATATTAGTAAGGGCAGTGGTTATACTACATATAAGGCAATAGAACTTATTGAAGAAGGAAAATCGTTTAATCAAATTATGAAAGTATTAGAAAGTACTTTAGATGACCAAAAGGTTTTCTTTACAATTGGTACAGTGGATTATTTAAGACGTGGAGGAAGAATTGGTCTTGTTGCAGGAACTGTTGCTAGTATATTACATATTAAACCAATTATATCTTGTAATGAAAAAGGTATTTATTATACTGTGAAAAAAACAAGAGGTTATCAAAAAGCCATTAGAAAATTGATTGAACTTGCTTATGAATTTGCAAATGAAGCAAAAAAATATGATATAACAATATTAGTAGCAAAAGTTGATGAAAAAATTGAATCTTTTATTAAAGAGATTAAGACTTTATTTACTAACAAAAGAAATTTTGAAATACGATCTGTAACACCTGCTCTTGCAATTCATATAGGTCCTGAATCTTTTGGTATAGTTGTGAGGAAATTATTATAATATATATTTAAAATTTTTATTAATATATTTCTTTCTAAGAATTGAAAAAAACTGTAGATTAAAATATCTACAGTTTTTATTTGTTTTTTTCAATATATTCATTAAATGCTTTAACTACTAAAGGATTAAATTTTTTCCCAGATAATGAATTTATAATTTTTACAGCTTCATTTACAGATGTATAGTTTCCATAAATACCTGTTATTAATGAAACATAATGATCAGAAATAGAAAGAATTTGAGAGATTATATGAATTTGATTTCCTTTTAGTCCTTTAGGATATCCTGAACCATCCCAATTTTCTTTATGTTGATAAACAAAGTCAGCTATATCAATTGTTTCATCAAATAAAGACAATATTCTATAGCTAATTGCAGGATATATTTTTGATGTATCTAGGTTGTCTGGTTTAATGCCTTTTAGGGAATTGGGAAGTTTACCTATATTATGTAAGCGTCCTGCTTCTTGTAATGTATATATTTCATTTCCGCTCAAATTAAGTTGTTTACCGATATGTTCACACATTTTAGATGTATGTTCAGAGTGAAATTTCTCATCGGGATAAATTTCATAAAAAGTATTAATAATGTTTTCAAGAATTTTTTGATCAAAAATTTTCTTAGATTCAGTTTTTTCTTTATACATTTCATTTTCAGCATTTTCTTTAATTGCTTCTATGTTTTGTTGATTATTAGTTTTAATATCAAAACCCATTGCTAAGCTGCATTGAATTGTATAAACAGTTTCTTTTTCTAAAGCTTTTTTAACTTGCAGCATAAACATACTTGCTTCCTGAAAATTAGTATTTGGTAAAAGAATGATAAATTCGTCTCCCCCAATTCTAGCAAACACATCATTTTCTCTGGCAGCTGATTTTAAAGCTTTAGCAGATTTTTGAATTAACTCATCACCTGCTGTATGTCCAAAAATATCATTTGCAAGTTTTAAGCCATTCATATCTGAAAATATAATTGTAAGGGGGTAGTATTTTTTGTTATCGTATTTTTTTAATAATGTTTCAAAACTACGTCTATTATAAAATCCGGTTAGTGAATCATGATTTAGTAAGTAATTTATTTTTTCTTCATCTTTTTTTCTATCGTCAATATTACGTGTAGAACAAAGCATTAATGGCTCCTTATTCTCATTCTTAAAAAACTTCATTACAGTTTCAGTCCAAACAATGGAACCATCTCGATGTTTAATTTGCATTTCATATCTATCATAAGTATTTGTATTATCATCTTCATTAATTATTTTATAGTTTTTAGCAACAATGTTCATAAATTCTTGATAATAATTTGCAAGCAATATATTATCTATTTTGATATTTTTTATTTCATCAAATGTGTAACCAGTAAGTATGGTCATTGCAGGATTTATATAGACAATTTTATTTAGTTTTAGATTTACTATCCAAATGATATCAGAAACATTCTCTGTAATTATTTTAAATTTTTCTTCACTAGCAAATATTTGTTCTTTTGCCTTTTTTTGTTCTGTAATATTTGTCAATAGAGAAAGGATTGCAGGTTCATTATTCCAGATAGTTTTTATAATATCACAATTAACATAAACAATATTGTTATTTTTTGCAATTAATCGATATTCGTAATTTATTTTAGTAGCTTCTGTTTTAAAAAATTTATTTTGTATTGATAATACTCTTTTTAAATCATCAGAATGTACATATTTATTAATTGGGGAATTTGCTAATTCTTGTTTTGAATAACCAGTCAATGTTTCCATTTCTTCGTTAACAGTAATTATTTTATTATCTTGATAAACTGCTATTGCAGCAATCATATTCTCAAATAGTAATTTATAATTTTTTTCAGTTATTTGAACTTTGTCAGCAAGTGAAGATATTTGTGATTTAGATTTTTTATGTTTTGTTTGAAATAAAAATATGATAATAATAATTATCAATAAAACAGCTATTAGGTATGGCAAGTAATTAGAGAAATGACCAAATAGTAGGTAAGATTTACTTTTAGTTATAGCATTAGATTGTATAACTGAAAAAGATATAATTATTAAAAAAGTTAATAAATATTTTTTAGTTTTCAAAATACACCTCCTAATTTGGAAATTTTCCCTTAGTTTTAATATTATATATTAATATTGTATTTTTATCAAGTTTATTTATAATTTAATTGAAAAGATTAATTATTTAAAATATAAATTATTTTATTTGCTTTTTATTTTTAGATAAATGTATAATAATATCATAAAGTATTGACAAGACTTAAATATAGTTTATTTGTGTTTGTGCTTTATTTTAGAAAGGAAATCATATGAAAAAAATGCGTGGAAAAATTATACTTATTGTTGCTGTGTTGTTTGTTGTTGTTATTGGGGTCAGTCTTATAGTTGGTTATAATTCATTAGTTAATGAAAACGAAGAAATTGATTCTAATTTTGCAAATGTAAATAATGTTTTAATCTCAAGACATGATAAAATTACTCAACTTGTTGCTACTGTTAATGGGCTTCAAGATCATGCTGAAAACATTTATAATGCGATTACATCAGCAAGGGAAGCATATGCTGCTGCTCAAGCTAATGGTACAGTTGGTGAAATTGCAGAAGCAGATGCTTTAGAATCTCTTGCAATTACAGATTTGGTTGCTTTTATGTTAGTAGAAGATAATCCAGAAATTACTGCAACTTCAGCATATAATAGTTTGATGGATGAAATAGCTAGCACTGAAAATGAATTAAAAATTGCAAGAAAAGATTATAATGATTCTGTAGAAGAGTATATGAAGTCTATTAAAAAATTTCCTAAATTATTATATGCTGGTATTTTTGGGTTTGAAAAGCAAAAAGAATATTGGAAAATAAATGATGGGCAAAATGAAATACCACCAATGGTTTTCGGGAATGAAGAATAATTTAAATAAATATATAAAAATCACAGGTTTTTGTTTTTTGTTTATTTTTTTTGGTTTTATTCTTGCAAGTTGTAATAACAAAAGCTATCCAAGACCGACTCAAGCTTATTATGTTAATGATTTTGCTGAAGTTTTTTTACCAGCAACAAAACATAACATAATAAAAAAAGGGGAAGACTTATACGATATTTCAAAGAGTTATGAAGATAATGGAGGAACTCAAATAGTATTTGCATCATTTATAGTAGAGAATGAAACTGATCTTTCTTCTTGGGAAACAAACAAAACTGAGTTATTTAGAGAATGGAAAATTGGAAAAAATGATATGGGTGTTTTAGTTTTGTTCTTTTTTATTGAAGAAGAAATTGATGGAATAACTTATAAAACTTTTGTTGAGCCTGTTGGCTTTGAAATTGGCTATAGAATGACTCAATATTTAACATCAAGTAGATTAGGTATTATTTATAATTCAATTGATTTTGAATCTGATTTTGATATGGGTGTTACACAATTACTTCATGAAATATTAAGAGTAATTTGTACAAAAGCTTATAATTTTGAGGAGTTTGATTCATGGGAAATAGCAAAGGAAGGATATCAAGATTATTATGACAATTTTATTGAAGAAGATGTCATTACTGATATTCCAATGAATATTATTTTATTTATATTTTCTCCGTATTCTTCAGTATTAGATAAAATTTTAGCTATTATTCCTTTTGCATTAATTTTATTAGGTGGAGGTTTTGTTATTAATAAGGGTAAAGGCGGATCAAGTGGTGGGGCTGGTTTATTTAGAAGAAGACGTTAAATAAAAGATGATTTAATTTAATAAATTAAAATGAGAACCTATAAATCAATTTTTATAGGTTCTTATATATATAAAATAGTAATAATTTTATTATATATATGATATGATATAAATAATAAGTAAAACAAATATTTATTAATTATGGTATTATTATTATTTAGATATATAAAAATATATTCTTTTTAGATTATTTTAGAATTATGTTAAAAATAAAATGGAGATAAATACGTTGTAAAACCATTTTAAAAATGTTATTATATTATAATGCAATAGATTATCATTGGTTAAATTCTTTGGGAGACTAAATATATGATGGACAATAAAACAAAGCAAAAAGTATCTTTAAGAGATATTATTATTATAATTTTCATTGTAGCGGTTACAGTTTTAATTATTACATTTATTAATAAAATGTTTGAAGCAAGAGAGCCAGATACTGAAGTTATAAATGAAGAAATAATTAATGTAAGAAGCTTTATTTTACATTGGTATCAGGAGTTTGATGAAGAAGAAGTAGCTAGTGTAAGTAGAAATGAATTAAGTTTTGATTCTGGTAAATATAGTTTAACTTTTGCAGTCAATCGCCTGCGTGCAGTGTTTCCTGATGAAAAGGCAATATTTATTGTTTTTAATCACGTAGAGTATTTAGAATTTTATCAAAATGATGGTGAAATCTTGTGTGTAATTTCTTACATTAATTCTGGTAGATATACATTCAATGTTGAATAAAAAATTTTTAAGATATTACTATCTTTATTTAGTCATGTAGTGTATAATACTATTATTAAGATTATCAGTTACTATTAAAGTCCCCAGTGTGGATCAGATATAATGAAATTAAGTCTTAAAAAAGAAATAGGAGAAAAAATGGCAGACAAAACATTAACATGCAAAGATTGTGGTAAAGAGTTCGTATTTTCACAAAGAGAACAAGATTTTTACAAAGAGAAAGGTTTTCAAAATGAACCTCAAAGATGTCCTGATTGTAGAGCAGCAAAAAAACAACAATTAAGAGGTGGAAAATCACAAAGAGAAATGCATAAAGTAATTTGTGCATCTTGTGGAAAAGAAACTATGGTTCCTTTCAAACCATCTGGTGATAAACCAGTTTACTGTAGAGATTGTTATCAACAAAGAAATAATCGTTATTAATTAATAGATTATAAAAACAAAAGCAAAGCCTAGAGGTTTTGCTTTTTGTGTTAAATTTGGATATTTGTATAAAATATGTTAATGTAAAAGTAAGGAATTTTGCAAAATTATAAATTAATTAATTAGAAAGAAGGTATGCGTATTAATAAATTTGATTATATGGAAAAATATGGTTTTGAAGAGTTAATATACTTTTATGACAAAGAAACAGGATTAAAAGCTATTACATGTATTCATGACACAACACTTGGGCCTGCTTTGGGAGGAACAAGAATTTGGGATTATTCGAGCGAAGAAGAGGCTGTTTTAGATGCTTTGAGACTTGCAGAAGGTATGACTTATAAGAATGCAGCTGCTGGTCTTAATTTTGGTGGTGGGAAAACAGTTATTATAGGAAAAGCAAATGAGATCAAATCTGAAAGTTTTTTTAGAGCTTATGGCCGATATATTGAAAGTTTAAATGGTAGATATATTGCTACTGAGGACGTTAATATGACGACTAAGGATATGGAATATATAAATATGGAAACAAATCACGTTGTTGGACTGTCTCATAAATCAGGGAATCCCTCTCCAATAACAGCACTTGGTGCATTTCATGGTATTAGAGCAGGGTTACAGTATAAATTTAATAATGAAGATATTTCAAAATATACTTTTGCAATTCAAGGAGTTGGACAAACTGGTAGAACTCTTCTTGATTATTTAGTGAAATCTAAAGCAAAGAAGATTTATTATACTGATATTAATCCAAAGAATATTGAAAGAGTTAAAGAAAATTACAAAGATGCAATCTTTGTAAAATCTGAAGAAATATATAGTTTAGATGTTGATGTTTTTGTGCCTTGTGCACTTGGGGCTATTTTAAATGATGAAACAATTCCCACAATTAAAGCAAAAGTTATTGCTGGAACAGCAAATAATGTTTTAAAAGATAAAAACAGACATGGGAAAATGCTTATGGATAGAGATATCTTATATGCTCCTGATTTTGTAGTTAATGGAGGAGGAGTTATTAATGTAGCTCCAACAGGAAGAGACTACAATAATGAGCAAGTTATTCATAATGTTGAAAAAATATATGATAGATTGTTGGATATATTCAAAATTGCAAAAGAAAAAAATATTCCAACACAAGATGCAGCAATAATGTTTGCTGAAGAGAGAATTAATAAAATTTCAAATATTCATAAAAATTATATTGGTAAAAAATAAGCTTGGAAACAAGCTTGTTTTTTATTTAAGTAGCAATATAATTTGTGTGTTTTCAAAAATTTCTATTTATCTTTTAAGTAAATAATGTTATAATATTGTGTAAGCGTTTTCGGTAACGACAAAAAAAGAAAGAAGGAAAGTGTATGAATAAGTTTGAATATTTAGAAAAATATGGGTATGAAGAGCTAGTTTACTTTTATGATAAGGAAACAGGATTAAAAGCAATAACATGCATTCATGATACAACTTTAGGACCAGCATTAGGAGGGACAAGAATATGGAATTATTCAAGTGAAGAAGAGGCAGTATTAGATGCTTTAAGACTTGCTAGAGGAATGACATATAAAAACTCTGCAGCTGGTCTTAATTTAGGTGGTGGCAAGACTGTTATTATTGGTGATGCTGATAAAATTAAATCTGAAGCTTTTTTTAGATCTTTTGGACGTTATGTTGAGAGTTTAAATGGTAGATATATTACTGCAGAAGATGTTAATACAACTACTAAAGATATGGAGTATATAAATATGGAAACTAATCATGTAGTTGGGCTTGCAGGTAAATCAGGAAATCCTTCACCAATAACAGCACTTGGTGCGTTTCATGGGATTAGAGCAGGAATCAAATATAAGTTTGGTACTGATGACATTTCAAAATTCACATATGCTATTCAAGGAGTTGGTCAAACTGGAGGGTATCTTCTTGATTATTTAATGGAAGCTAAAGCTAAAAAAATATATTATACTGATATTAATCCAAAAAATATAAATAAGATTAAAGCAGTTTACAAAGATGCAATCTTTGTAAAACCTGAAGAGATTTATAGTTTAGATGTTGATGTCTTTGTTCCATGTGCTCTTGGAGCTATTCTAAATGATGAGACTATTCCAACAATTAAGGCAAAGGTTATTGCTGGAACATCAAATAATGTTTTAAAAGATGAAGATAAACACGGAAAAATGATTATGGATAAAGGAATTTTATATGCTCCTGATTTTGTAGTTAATGCAGGTGGAGTTATTAATGTTTATCATGAGATTCATGGTTATAATAAAGAGATTGTTATGAAAGATGTTGAAAAGATTTATGACCGTTTATTAGACATTTTTGAAATAGCAACTGAACATAATGTTCCAACTCAACAAGCTGCAAAATTATTTGCAGAGCAAAGAATTGAGAAGATTCATAATGTTCATAGAAATTATTTAGGAAAGAAATGAAAAGAATAACATTTATTGCTGGTCACTATGGTAGTGGTAAAAGTGAGTTTTCCCTTAATCTGGCAATTAGTAAAAAAGTTGATATGCTAATTGATTTAGATATTGTTAATCCATATTTTAGAAGTAGAGAACTTGAAAAAGAATTAAATAAGCTTGGTATCAAGCTTATTTCTTCTTCATTAAAAGATTCTTTAGGAAGTGATTTACCTTTTCTATCTAGTGATATATTTTTGCCTTTTTATAATAAAAATATACATGCAATTTATGATCTTGGTGGTAATGATATTGGATCAAGAGTTTTTAGACAATTTGGAGATTTATATGATGATGAAGTTGATTTATTTTTGATTATTAATGTTTATCGAGAAGAAACAGAATCAAAAGATTTAATAATTAAAATGATTAGAAGTATAGAATCTTCATCTGGGATAAAGGTGACAGGTTTAATAAATAATAGTAATTATTTAAGAGAAACAAAAATTGCAGATATTTTGTATGGTGAAAAGATAATTTTAGAAGTTTCTAAAAGTCTTAATTTGCCAATTGTTTATACAGCAGTATATCAAGAATTAGTTTCTAATGATAATAGTTTTAAAGGGGAAATTGTCCCTTTACAATTATACTTAAGAAAGAAATGGTTATAGGAGGAATTATGGCAAAAGGTAAAGTAACTTTTGATTATGAAAAATGTAAGGGATGTCTTCTTTGTGTTGCTTATTGCCCTACAAAGATATTAGAAGTTAATAAAAATGAGACCAATAATAAAGGTTATAATATAATTACTGTAACTGCTCCAGAGAAATGTATTGGATGTGCATTTTGCGCAATTATGTGTCCAGACTCAGTAATTACAGTGGAAAAGATTAAGGAGTGATTAATATGAAAAAAGTGTTAATGAAAGGAAATGAAGCAATGGCTCTTGCTGCAATAAAAGGTGGTTGTGATGCCTTCTTTGGTTATCCTATTACTCCTCAAAATGAGATTTCTGAATATTTAAGTAAATATTTAAAATTAGAAGGTAAAGTGTTTTTACAAGCAGAATCAGAGATTGCTGCTATTAATATGGTTTATGGTGCTGCAAGCACAGGAAAAAGAGTTCTTACTAGTTCATCTTCGCCTGGCATTGCTTTAAAGCAAGAAGGTATTTCATATTTATGTGGAGCAGAACTTCCTTGTTTAATTATTAATGTTATGAGGGGAGGACCTGGACTTGGTGGAATTCAACCTGCACAATCTGATTATTATCAGATTACTAGAGGTGGAGGAAATGGAGATTATCATGTGCTAGCTTATGCTCCTGAAAATTTGCAAGAAACTGTAGATATTATTAAGGAATCTTTTTTTCTAGCTGATTATTATCGAAACCCTGTTATGGTTGCAGTAGATGGTTTGATTGGTCAAATGATGGAACCTGTTAATTTAGACAAAGAAGTAGTTTTTAAAAATGATAGTGATAAATCTTGGGCTTTAACTGGCAAAAAAGAAAGAACACGACATGTAGTTAGTTCTTTGTATTTAGATCCTGCTGAACTTGAAAAGCATAATTTGAAGTTGAATAAAAAATATCAATTGATGATTAATAATGAACAAAAATGGGAAATGATTAATTGTGAAAATGCTGATATGATAATTGTAGCCTATGGTACAATGTCTAGAATTTGTAGATCAGCTATTTTAATGTTAAAAAATAAAAATATTAATGTTGGAATTTTAAGACCAATTACTATTTGGCCTTTCCCTGAATTAGCATTTAAGGAAATACCTAATACTGTTAAAGGAATAATGGTATGTGAACTTAGTTTGGGTCAAATGATTGATGATGTAAAAATTGTAAATAATGGAATGCTTCCAGTGTCTTTTTTTGGAAGAGTTGGAGGAATGCTTCCTGAACCTGAAGATATAGTAGAAGCAATTATTAAGTTTAATAAGGAGGTAAGTCATGGGTCAAATAGTTTATAAAAAAACAAAAGGTTTAACTGATTTACCACTTACTTATTGTCCTGGGTGTACACACGGTATTATCCATAAATTAGTTGCTGAAGTAATGGAAGAATTAGGTTTACTAGATAAAGCTATTGGTATTGCTAGTGTAGGTTGTTCGGTTATGTCTTATTATTTCTTTAATTGTGATATGATTCAAGCAGCACATGGAAGAGCCTGTGCAGTAGCCACAGGAATTAAAAGAACTAATCCAGATAATATTGTTTTTAGTTATCAAGGTGATGGAGATTTAGCTTCAATTGGAATTGCTGAAACTATTCATGCAGCAAATAGAGGAGAAAATATAACAGTTATTTTTGTTAATAATGCTATTTATGGTATGACTGGAGGACAAATGGCTCCAACATCTTTAATTGGACAAAAAACTACTACATCTCCTTATGGAAGAAATTTAGAAGATCATGGAATGCCAATAATGATTTCAGAAATGTTTGCTACAATTCCAAGAGCTGCTTATATTGAAAGGGTATCCTTAACTACACCTAATAAAGTAAAAAAAGCTAAAGAGTCAGTTCGTAAAGCTTTTCAATATCAAATTGATAAAAAAGGTTTTACAATGATTGAATTTTTGTCAACTTGTCCAGTCAATTGGGGAATGACGCCAATTGAGGCTATGAAATGGGTTGATAATTCAATGTCTAAATATTATCCTCTTGGTGTATTTAAAGATATAGGTGAAAAAGATGGAAATAACTAAAAAAATTACATGTGCAGGTTTTGGTGGCCAAGGAGTTATGATGATTGGCCAAATGATAGCTTATGCGGGAAATGAAGAAGGATTAAATGCTTTGTGGTATCCATCTTATGGGCCAGAAACTAGAGGTGGGACTGCAAATTGTTCTGTTACAATTTCCTCTCTTTTAATTAATTCACCTGTATTTTCTAAAGCTAATACTATAATTCTGATGAACAAACCTTCTTTAGTTAAGTTTTTAGATAAAGTAGAAGATGGAGGGGAAATAATTTATAATTCTTCCCTAATTGATATGGAAGTAAAAAAAGATAATGTTAGATGTTACCCTGTTCCAGCAAATGATTTAGCAATTGAACTTGGAAATATGAGAGTTAGCAATATGATTATACTAGGTGCATATCTTGCTTTGAATAATGAATTATCTCTTTCAACAATTCATAAAGTTTTAGAAAAACTATTGGGAGAGAAGAAAAAGGATTTAGTTTCTATAAATATTAAAGCAATTGATATAGGAATGAAATATATTTCTACTTTGGTGACCTAAATGAAGCAAGTTAAAGATATTTTAAAATTAATTAATAAAGTAAAAAAAACAAGATTAGTTGTTGCTGCTGCTCATGATGAGTATGTAATTGATGCAGTTAATAGTGCTTTAGAATTAGGATTTATTTATCCAATTTTAATTGGTAATAAAAGTAAAATATTAAGTATTATTAGAGAAAAAAAATTTGATGAAAAATTATATGAAATTATTGATATTTTTGACGATTTATTAATAGCTGAGTCTTCAGTAAAATTAATAAGAGAAAAAAAAGCAGATATTTTAATGAAAGGTTTAATTGATACTAGGGTTTTATTAAAAGCTGTAGTTAACAGTGAAACAGGCATTAAAGATGCAAAAATGCTTTCACATGTAGCTTTATTTAGCTATCCTATTCTTAATAGGGTTTTATTTGCAACTGATTGTGCAATGAATATTGCTCCAACTGTTGACCAAAAAATATTAATTTTAGAGAATGTTTTAAAATTAACTAAAGTTTTAGGATATAAAAAACCTCTTGTTGGGATTGTTTCAGCAGTGGAAAAAGTTAATCCTAAGATGGTATCTACAGTTGATGCTGAAGCGATTAAAAATGAATATTTAAATAATAATATTAAAGGTTGTGTTGTTGATGGGCCTTTTGCAATTGATAATTTAGTTTCTATGGATTCAGTAAAACACAAAGGAATTGACAGTTTAGTAGCTGGAAAAGCAGATATTTTATTAATGCCAACAATTGAGGCAGGAAATGTTTTTTATAAAACATCAGTGTTTTTAGCTAATGCTCAAACTGCAGGGATTATTCTTGGAGCTAAAGCGCCTATTATTTTAACAAGTAGAGCAGATACGGCAGTGAGTAAACTTTATTCAATAGCATTAGCAGCGGTGTTAGCAAATGAAGCCTAGAATATTAGCTATAAATCCAGGTTCCACTTCAACAAAATTAGCTATATTTCTAGGAACTGAATTAATATTTGAAAAAACATTAATTCATGATGTAAGTGAAATAAAACATTTTAATACAATTTATGATCAACTTGAGTTTAGATTAGAAACTGTTACTAATTTTTTAAAAGAAAAATCTGTAAATTTGGATAATATTGATTTATTTGTTGGCAGAGGAGGGTTAATTTCTCCTGTAGAAAGTGGAACATATTTAGTTAATGATAAAATGATATCTGATTTAAAAGAGGCAAAATATGGAAGCCATGCTTGTAATTTAGGAGCAATTATTGCTTGTGATTTAGCAAGATCTGTAAACAAAGAAGCATATGTTGTTGATCCTGTTGTAGTTGATGAATTGCATGATGTAGCAAGAGTTAGTGGATTAAAAGAAATTGATAGAATTAGTGTGTTTCATGCTTTAAATCATAAAGCTGTTGCAAAAAGATATGCAAATGAAATAAATAAAAAATATGAAGAATTGTCATTAATTGTTTCTCATTTGGGTGGAGGAATTTCAGTAGGTTGGCATAAGTTTGGTAGAATTGTTGACGTCAATAATGCATTAGGTGGAGATGGACCATTTTCTCCTGAAAGATGTGGAGATTTACCAATCTTTAGTTTGATTGATTTATGTTATTCCAATAAATATAGTAAAGATGAATTGAAAAAACATCTTATTCCCAAAGGTGGATTAGTATCTTATTTAAATACACGTAGTGGTATTGAAATATCTAGAAGAATAAATGAAGGTGATAAGGAAGCAATTTTTTATTTCAAAGCGATGGCTTATCAAATTGCAAAAGAAATTGGAAGTTTATATTTTGTTGCTAAAGGAAAAATTGATGTAATTATTCTAACTGGAGGGCTTGCTTATAATAATCATCTTATATCATTTATTAAAGAATATTTGCCAGATTTTATTAATTTAGTAATTTATCCAGGTGAGGATGAAATGTCAGCTTTAGCATTTGGTGTATTAAGAGTATTTGAAGAAAAAGAAGAAGTTAAAACATATTAATTTATATATTCTAAATTATAAGCAATCAAGATATTCTTGATTGCTTTTTTAAAATTATAATTAGTTATTCATTTTGTTATTGATTAGTGATAGAATATAAGTAATAAGGGAATAGGAGGTCTAATTATGAATTTTAAAAATAACAAAAGCATTCTTAACAAAAATCTTTTCATTTATGTTAAGAATTTATGCTTTGTTATTGTTTTTTTGATGATGTTAGCTTTGGTTAGTGGGTGTGAGAAAGTTATTAAGGTTACAGATATTAATCTTGATACAGATGATGTTACTGTTGAGGTTGGAGATGTAGTTAATGTTTTTGCAACTGTTTTACCAACTGATGCTACAAACAAAGTTGTTATTTGGACATCAAGTGATCCTCTTGTAGCTACAGTGGATGAGGGAGTAGTTAGTACTTTAAGTGTTGGTGAGACTATAATTACTGCTAAGATTGATAAAATTGAAGCAAGTTTTAAAGTAACGGTTATATTAGAAAAAGTTACTATTAGTTTTGCTAATACTAGTTTGGACAATATTGAAATTAATAAAAACAGTAAACTAAGTGTGCCTGAAGAACCAGTTAAAGAAGGATATACTTTTGATAATTGGTATATAGATAGTGAGTTTAATACTTTATATGATTTTGATAATGAAGTAACAGAGAATTTAACACTTTATGCGAGATTTATAAAAAATAGTTTTGATGTTGTTTTTGCAAACACTTCGCTTGAGATACAACAAGTTGATTCTGGAAGTAAACTACTTAAACCTGAAGATCCTGAAAAAGAAGGATATACTTTTGATAATTGGTATATAGATAGTGAGTTTAATACTTTGTATGATTTTGATTCTTTAGTTACAGAAGATCTAACAATTTATGCGAGATTTAGTGTAAAGGTATACACTGTAGTTTTTGCAGATACTGATATTGATGATGTTTTGGTTGAACACAATCAAAAAGTTGCAAGACCAGAGGATCCTGTAAAAGAAGGATATATTTTTAGTGGTTGGAGGGAAAGCTTATCACCTTATAATTTTTATAATTTTGATTCTTTAGTTGTTAGTGATATAACACTTAATCCAGTTTTTACTGAAATTACAGAATTTATAGTATCATTTGAAAATATTGCTATGGAAGATATAGTTGTAAACAAGGGAGAAAAATTAAGTGAATTAGAAGATCCTATAAAAGAAGGATTTACTTTTGGAGGATGGTTTAGTGATAGTGAATTTAATACTTTGTATGATTTTGATTTAGTATTAACTAATCATTTAACACTTTATGCTAAATGGGATGAAATTACTTATACTGTTACTCTAATTTCTTATGATGATGTTATCTTAGATTCTTTAAAAATTAAAGAAGGTGAAAATTTATCAACAATTAATGAGTATAACAGAGATGGTTATATTTTTGTTGATTGGTATATAGATAGTAGTTTTGCTGTAAAAGCAAGGCTTTCAAATCCAGTAATTGAGGATTTAACTTTGTATGCTAAATGGGAAGCTAGAACTGATGTAGCATATACTATTAATCATTATTTATATGATGTAGATAGTGATGAATATTTAATTGAAGAAACTATTAATTATACAGGGACAACTGGTGAGACTGTTTTTGCTGAGGTTAAAGAATATCCAGGTTTAATGAGTGAATATGCAGTTTATTCAGGAGTTGTAAAAGGAGATGGTTCTTTAGTTATTAATATTCGTTATGTGGAGTTTGATGGGGATATTATTTATCATTTAGATGGTGGTAATTTTACTTATCCTAATAGAGAAGCTATGGCTCTTGATTTTTTAGCAGATTATAATGAGGCTACAAGCTCTGCAATTACTTTAGCTGAGTTAGAAGCTTATGGTAATTGGAGTCCATTAAATATGCATATAATGTTATTTACTGAGCCTTATCGTACTAAATGGATGTGGATGATTGATTATTTAGGACAAGTAGGTTCAACAACAAATAAAAGTGCTTGCAAATTATTAAAAACTGCAAGTTCACTTGCAGCGTTTACTAGTAGTAGTGATAATAATAAATATGCAGTTGAGTATGAAGTAAGAGCATTTATTTTAGGAATTAAATATACTAAGAATGCTAACTGGATGTCATCTGATTATTCTGTGTATGATATTGGAAATGGTTTTTGGAATTTATTTGTTCAGTATAATGAGCAAACTAAATATACTACAGATGGTAGTGATGTTGAGTTAGCATATAAAGTGTATAAAGAAGGCTTCTTATTTAAGGGATGGTATTTTGAAGAAGATTTTGTTAATAGAGCAACTGCATCAGTTAACAGAGGTTGTGATTTATATGCAAAATGGGAACCAGATAATCCACTAACTGAAATTATTATTACAAATCCTGTTACTGAAATAACTAAATTAGAAACGCATCAATTGATTTTAGATTTTGTTCCTGGTGATGCATTTAGTAAGCAAGTAAAATATTCATCAAGTGATCAAACTATATTGTTGGTTTCTGAAGATGGATTAATTACCGCAGTAAATTCTGGAACAGCAATTATTACAGTTAAATCAGCAACAAGTGATGTTTCAATATCTATAACTATTAATGTGCCTGTGGAATCTAATATAGTAGTAGATGTTTCAAGTGATTATAATGGAGTTTTAAATGTTTCAGAAGAATTTAGTTTAATTGTGAGTAAATATGGTGTTTATTCATCTGAAGAAATTGAATTTGCATCAAGTAATACTGATATTATAACTGTTACTGATAATGGTGTAGTTAAAGGTATATCTGAGGGATCAGCTTTGATTATGATTTCCGCAAAGAGTTTTGGGAGTATATTTATGAGTTTAGATGTAACAGTTAAGAATTTAGAAGAAACAAGCGATATAGATAAGTTGTTTAAATTACTAGTTGATGCTAATCAACCTGTGGTTGATAAAATTAATGCTAGTTTATATTATGATAATTTTTCTTCTTATCAACAATATTATGATGCAACTTATGGAAGTGTTAATTTATTCTTATTTGATGATTTAAGATTGGATCGAGAAACTTATGCAGTTACGCCTTCTATTGGAAATAATACTAGTGGAGTTAGATCATCTACTGAGTTTATTGCAGTTCATGATACAGCAAATCTCAATGGAGGATTAGCAGGTCATGGGAATTATTGGTTAACTGCTTCAACTTCAATTCATTTTACTGTTGGTGATTATGGAGTAATTGGGAATCTTCCAGAAGAGTATGTAGGGTATCATGCTGGAGATGGAACTAGTTCCACATTTACTTGGACAGATACTTCTGTAGTATCAAATGGTAGCAAACCTATAATTGATATTTCAAGTGATGGTTATTATACATTTAATGGTGAGAAGAGTAGTGTAAAAGCACCAACTGGTAATAGTGGACAAATTTTGGATTCATCATATTTTACTTCATTAGGACCAGTTTGGAAGATTGGTGAAAATAATAATTACTTTATCGGTACAACTTACTTTACTACTAGTCAAGTAAGTCGTGGAGTAATAGCTAATCATGGTGGTAATAATAATAGTATTGGTATAGAAATGTGTGTTAATACAACTGGAGAAATAGTTGATACATGGCAAAGAAATGCTAAATTAGTAGGAATGTTATTAAATAAATATGGTCTTGATTTAACAAGAGTTCAACAACATAATAGTTTTAGTGGTAAAAATTGTCCACAATCTTTAAGAATGAGTAATTATTGGGATAAATTTATGGAAATGGTTGCTTTAGAATTAGAGATTCAATCTAATTATAGTGAAGCTATTATTAGTATTGTTTCAAATAATCCAGATTTAATTAGTAATACTGGTAGAGTTATTGGTATGCCAGTAGTAGATACTGCAGCAAGTTACACTTTAACTGTTAAGCTTGGAGAAGAAACAAGAAGTATAGATTTAGGAGTAATAATTCCTGGAACTGCTTCATGGAAACAATTAAATGGTTATTATTCAACAAAATAATACATATTATATAAAAATAATATTTTGTAATTGAGGGGATTATTTTGAATCAAACACATGCAAAATTTAATACAAAAGGACAAATAATTAAACTAGCTTTAGGAGATAGTCATTCTGTTGCCTTATCTAAATCTAAGCGATTTTTTGTCTGGGGCTCAAATGCTAGAGGGCAACTTGGGGATGCTACACTAATTGATAAAAGAGTCCCAACTGATATAACTGATTTATTTGTTTTTGATGAAGATGAAGTAATTAGTAAAATTAGTGCTGGTGGATGGCATACAGCATTACTTACATCTAAAAATCAATTGTATATTTGGGGTTACAATCAATATCGTCAACTTGCTACTGGAACTAAGGTTGATTCATCAAGTCCTATTAACATTACTAATAAATTTGAATTATTTCATGATGAAAAAATTATTGATGTTAATTTAGGTGGATATAATTCTTCACTAATTACATCATATGGTAGAATTTTTACATGGGGTGATAATGAATTTGGTAATTTAGGTGGCTTGTTTGAAACTATGAAGCAAGTATCAATTGATATTACTGGGAATTTTAATTTAAATGAAAATGAAAAAATTGATAAATTATATTTAAGAAATAATCATTCAGCAGCAATATCATCATCAAAGAGAGTTTTTACTTGGGGTGTAAATGCTAGTGGTCAACTTGGAAATGGAAGTTTTAAGATTAAAAAAGATCCGACAGATATTACTAATTTATTTAATTTAGATGATAATGATTATATAATTGAAATGTCTCTTGGTGATTGGTATTCTTTTGCTTTATCACATAAAGGAAGACTGTTTGGATTTGGAGATAATCAGTATTATCAATTAGGTATAAAAACTTTTAGTAATAATATAAGAAAACCACTCGATGTAACGTTTTATTTAGGTTTATTTACAGATGAGAAAGTAGTTTCAGTAGTTTGTGGAAAAGACTGCACTGCAGTTTTAACATCTAAAAATAGGATTATTACTTTTGGTCGTAATAAGTTTTCACAATTAGGATATCCTCTTAAAAAGAAAAAAGCTTTACCTTTTGATATTACAACGCAGTTCGGATTAAAAGATGATTTTATTTCTTCAATTTATGCAGGTAATAATCATTTTGGTGCTTTAACAATTGCGGGTAAAGTATTAATGTGGGGAAAATTATATTAAAAACAGAAAAAAAGGTTCACTTATAGTGAGCCTTTTTTTAAATTAAGAATGAAAGTTATTGACTTGTTAGCGTGATTTTTGCTAAAATATGGTATATAGAAGCGTTTTCAAAAGAGACGTGGTAGAGGAGCATTGCAAAGGTAAATCGAAAGAGGCTAAGCACTTATGAGGTCGATTGAATGTTAGCAATGCCGAAATGGTTTGATGAGCTTTTAAGTCAGACTGTTGGAAATTTTTTGGACAAAAGATTTCTGTCATTGATTAGTCAATGGAGTGCTACCGGTTAAACATTTTGTTTAACCGGTATATTTTATTTTAGGGAGGATTTATTAATGAAGGCAATTTTAAGAGTTAGAATGGGAAGTCAAGATGCTCATTATGGTGGTAATTTAGTTGATGGAGCTAAGATCTTAGCTTTATTTGGTGATGTTGCAACAGAGCTTTTGATTAAGCTTGATGGAGATGAAGGATTATTTAAAGCATATGATATGGTTGAATTTATGGAAGCAGTTTATGCTGGTGATTATTTAGAAGTTAGTGGAGAAATTGTAAAAGTTGGTAATACTTCTAGAAAAATGGAATTTGTTGCTAGAAAAGTTATATCTGCAAGGAAAGATATTTCTTCGTCTGCTGCTGATTTTTTAGATGAGCCGATAGTTGTTGCTCGTGCAAGTGGAACTTGCGTTACCTTAAAAGATAAAAAGAGAAAATAATTATGGAAAAATTAATTATTACAGCTGCAATTTGTGGGGCAGAGGTGACCAAAGATGATAATCCAGCAGTTCCATATACTATATCTGAAATGGTTAGAGAAGCAGTTTTAGCATATAATGCTGGTGCTAGTATTATTCATCTTCATGTAAGAGAAGATGATGGGACTCCCACGCAAAATATAAACAGATACAAGCAAGTAATTAACGCTATTAAAGAAGCTATTCCTGATGTAATCATTCAAGTATCTACTGGGGGAGCTTTAGGTATGAGTATTGAAGAGAGAACGGATGTTCTTAATTTAAAACCAGAAATGGCTACTCTTGATTGTGGAAGTGTTAATTTTGGTGGTGATGAAGTTTTTATAAATACCGAAAATGATATTATTTATGTTGCTAAAAAACTACAAGAAAATAATGTTAGAGCAGAATTAGAGTGTTTTGAAAAAGGGCATATTGATTTAGTTTTAAGATTATTAAGAAAAAAAATTATAGATATAAATCAACATTTTAGCTTTGTTTTAGGAGTAAATGGAGGAATGAGTGGAGAAGAAAGAGATTTCTTTTTTTTAAAGGATTCAATTCCTAATACTGCAACTTATTCTGTTGCTGGAATTGGAAGATTTGAATTACCACTTGCAAAACTTGCAATTAAGCATGGGGGACATGTAAGGGTTGGACTAGAAGATAATCTTTATGTAAGCAAGGGTGTTTTAGCAAAATCTAATGCAGAATTAGTTAATTGTGTTGTTGAAATTGCCAAAAAAGAAAATAGAGAAATTGCATCAGCAAATGAAGCAAGAAGAATTTTAGGATTAATGGAGGGTAAAAATGAATAGTGGATGTAAGTTTGGAACGCATAGAGTAATTTATCCTATTGGTTCACTTCCTCAAGCGGCCAAAAAATTAGATAATGAGTCATCTATTTTTGATAATGAGATAGAAATTAATGTTGATGTATTAAATATTGATTCGGCTTCATTTACACAACTTAAAACTGCTAGTGATAACAATCCAGTTAAAATAGCAGAAATGATTTTAAATATTGTAAATGAAAGAGGAAAAATGCAGAATCCAGTTACTGGATCTGGGGGAATGTTAATTGGAACAATTAAAAACATCGGCAAGAATCACCCAGATAAATCATTAAAAGTTGGAATGAAGATTGCAACTTTAGTTTCACTCACTTTAACACCTCTTTTTATTAAAAAAATTAATAAAGTTAATATTAAAAATGAGCAAGTTGAAATTGAGGGAACTGCATATTTATTTGCTACAGGAATATATGCTGTTTTACCAGATGATATCCCTGAAAAATTAGCTCTTGCAGCATTAGATGTTGCTGGAGCACCTGCACAAGTCAATAAATTAGTTAAAAAAGGAGATATAGTATATATCCTTGGTGCTGGTGGTAAAAGTGGACTTTTATGTTGTTATCAAGCAAAGAAAAATGTTGGAAAGACTGGTTTAGTAATAGCAGTTGAATATAGAGAAGATCAAAAACAATTATTACTTGATAATAATTTAGCAGATATTGTTTTAATTCATGATGCAAGAAATGCTCATGGATTATATAAAAAAGTTATTGATAATAATCTTCCTTTAGGAGATGTTGTTATTAATGTTGTAAATATAAATAATACAGAAAATGCTTCAATTTTACTTGCTAAAGATGAAGGATTAGTTTATTTCTTTTCTATGGCAACTTCTTTCACAAAAGCTGCACTCGGTGCAGAAGGAGTTGGGAGTGATGTAACGATGTTAATTGGAAATGGCTATACAAAGAATCATGCGAATTTTACTTTAGATATTATTAGAGAATCTGAATTTATTAGAAAAATATTTATGGAAAAATATGTTTAAGGAGAATACATATGTCAATAAAGTTAAATGATAAATATTTACAAAGGAAAGCTAAATATTTTCCTAATGTTAGTGTTGATGATTGGAATAATTGGAAATGGCAAGTCAGAAATAGAATTATGACTGTGGAAAAATTATCTGAGTATATAAATTTAAGTAAAGAAGAAAAAGAAGCAATAAAACAAGTATTATCAAAATTTAGAATGTCAATAACACCATATTTTTTATGCTTAATTGATCCGGATGATCCGAATTGTCCGATTAGAAAACAAGCCATACCTTCTATTAAAGAAACTTATAATGGAGTACATGATTTATTAGATCCTCTTCATGAAGATGTTGATTCACCAGTTCCAGGACTTACTCATAGATATCCTGATAGAGTACTTTTTTTGATTACTGATATGTGCTCAATGTATTGTCGTCATTGTACGAGAAGACGTTTTGCAGGGCAAAAGGATTTTGAACAACCACTAGCAAAAATTGATAATGCAATTGAATATATTAGAAATCATTCTGAAGTGAGAGATGTTTTATTATCTGGAGGAGATGCATTACTTGTTAGCGATGAGAGATTAGAATATATTATTAAAAAGTTAAGAGAAATTAAACATGTTGAAATAATTAGAATTGGAACAAGAACACCAGTTGTTCTTCCTCAAAGAATTACTGATGATTTGGTAAATATGTTGAAAAAGTATCATCCTATTTGGATAAACATTCATGTTAATCATAGTAATGAATTTACTAGCGAATTAGTAAATGCACTTAATAAAATGAATAATGCAGGAATTCCTTTAGGAAATCAATCAGTTTTATTAAGAGGCATAAATGATTGTGTTCATATTATGAGGGATTTAGTTCATCATTTAGTATATTACAGGGTTAGACCATATTATATTTATCAATGTGATTTATCTATGGGAATAGAACATTTTAGAACTTCAGTTTCTAAAGGAATTGAAATTATTGAAGGGCTACGTGGTCATACATCTGGATTTGCTGTACCAACATTTGTTGTTGATGCACCTGGAGGTGGAGGAAAAATTCCTGTGGGCCCTAATTATGTTATTTCTCAAGGCCCAAATAAAGTTATATTAAGAAATTTTGAGGGACGTATTGCAACTTATTTTGAACCTGAAGATTATAAAGATGAATGTAATTGTCCAGATTGTCAGAGTAAGAAAGCTTTAATTGGAGTTAGTGGATTATTACAAAAGAAGTAAAGGAGTAATTTATGAAGGAGTTATTAGCAAATTCAAGAGTGATTGCTATTGTTGGAAGAGGGAAAAATGTTGGTAAAACAACAACACTTAACCATATTCTAAAATTATATAGCGATGAGGAAGGTATTTCTATTACTTCTATTGGTTATGATGGTGAAGATATTGATAATATTACTGAAACTATTAAACCTAGAATTTATATATATCCAAACACTTATTTTGCCACAACAACTTTTGGATTAAAACATTCTAATTTTTTATATGAAATAATTGAAAAAACAAATATTAAAACAGCTTTAGGAAATGTTGTTATTGGAGTTGCAAAAGGGTATGGAAATATTCTTCTTTGCGGGCCTTCAATTAAAAATGATATACAATGTGTTATTGATAAATTTAAAAATTTATCAAATAATAAAATATTTATTGATGGAGCTTTTAATAAAAGTATGCAAGCAGAACCTTATTTAAGTGATGCTATGGTTTTAGCAACTGGAGCTGCTTATAGCACTAATATTGAAGAAATAGTACTTGATACTAAGTATATTATTAGTTTATATAGTAGGGAATATTTATATCAAGATAAAATAAGTGATCTTTATATATATGATGCTTTATTTGGTGATATTGCTGAGTTTTATAAAAAAATTAGTTCTAATAATACTATTAGATTAAAAGGTTCCTTAACAGATAACTTTATAAAAGAATTACTTTATACAAATAAAAAAGTTAAAGATATTGTTTTAGTAGTTGATAATCCAACAATTTGTTTTCTATCAAGAAAAATATTTGAGTATGCTAAAGTGAAAAACATTAGTATTAGATTTTTACATACTACTGAAATTAAATTAATTACAATAAATCCTGTTTCTATTAATGGTATTTATCTTGATAGTGAAAAACTAATTAATGATTTAAAAGAAATTACAGATATAGCTATTTATGATGTTGTAAAAGAAGCTAAAGGGGAGAATTAATTTGGGAACATTAAGATTAGATCAAAAGATAATTGATTCATCAAGAAATCTTGCTAAGAATATTTCTGATGATATTAAAAAAATGATTGATTGCCATACAACAATAACTGTTGAAAGAGCAATTTGTAGAATACTTGGAGTTGATGGGGTTAATGATGTTGGGATTCCCTTAGCTAATGTATTGGTAGATTTTGTTATAGAAAAAGGTGATATTAGTAAAGGTATTAGTTATTATTTAGGTAATGCTTTAATTGAAACTAATAAAAGCATTCAAGAGATTGCTAATTTAGTTAGTTTAGATGAATTGGATATAACAGCACTTAATATAAATTCTCTTGAAGATATTAAGAAAGCACTTATATCTTTAGTAAGAGAAAAATTAGAAATTATTAAAAGTAATAGGAAATTAAGAAGTGAGTTATTAAAGAAATGTAAGAAGAATACACCAGAATTGTATGTAATAGTAGCAACGGGTAATATTTACGAAGACGTTATTCAGGCTAAATCAGCTGCACGTTGTGGAGCGGATATTATTGCAATTATTCGTTCTACTGGTCAATCATTACTTGATTATGTTCCTTATGGTGCAACAACAGAAGGGTTTGGTGGAACATTTGCTACTCAAGAGAATTTTAAAATAATGAGAAAAGCTTTAGATGAAGTTGGAGAAGAAGTAGGAAGATATATTAAGTTAGTTAATTATGCATCAGGGCTTTGTATGCCAGAGATAGCTGCTATGGGAGCATTAGAAAGACTTGATGTAATGTTAAATGATTCTATGTATGGAATATTATTTAGAGATATTAATATGAAAAGGACTTTAATTGATCAATATTTTTCTAGAGTAATTAATGCTTATGCGGGAATTATTATTAATACGGGAGAAGATAATTATTTAACTACTTCTGATGCTGTTGAAGAAGCAAGAACTGTGATTGCATCACAGTTTATAAATGAACAATTTGCTTTATCAGCATATTTAAAGGAAGAGTTACAAGGGTTAGGACATGCATTTGAAATAAATCCTAAATTTGAGAATGGTTTTTTATATGAAATTGCTAGTGCCTTGGCTGCTAGACAAATTTTCCCTAAAGCACCACTTAAATATATGCCACCTACAAAATATATGACAGGTAATATATTTATGGGACAAGTACAAAATGCTTTGTTTAATGTAGCATCAATTATGACCGGGCAAGAAATTCATTTGCTAGGGATGATGAGTGAGGCTGTACATACTCCTTTTATGAGTGATAGAGCTTTAGCTATTGACAATGCTAAATATGTATTTAATACTATGAAAGATATTGAATCAGAAATTGAATTTAAGAAAGATGGTATTATTGAAAAAAGAGCTAATCAAGTATTAAAAGAAGCTCATGATTTATTAGAAAAGATTTCTGAAATTGGTCTATATAAAGCTTTAGAAGAAGGAATGTTTGCTGATATAAAAAGATCAATTGATTCTGGCAAAGGAAAAGAGAATGTTTTCTTGAAAAACAGTGAATACTTTAATATTATCCAAGACGAAATGATTAAAGAGTTAAAGGAGGAATTTAATGATAAATAAAAATTTAATTCTTCCTTATGGAGATACTTTAAATGATGGAAGAGTGCAAGTGAGTTTTACATTACCAATTTCTAAAGGGGAGCTTGCAATGCAAGCTAGTAGAGAAGTTGGTGTTAGTATGGGCTTAAAACAGGTTGAAGTTGTGCATATGGAGAAAGTTGATGAAGGATTTACATTTTTTGTAATTTATGGAAGCTTAAATAATCCTGTTGATTTACGAAAAATTAAAATTAAAGATGAAAAGAAAAAATCCTTAACAAAGGATGAAATTGAAGAATATATAACGAATAAATTTGGACGTGATATTGTTGTTGTTGGGGCAACAACAGGAACTGATGCTCATACTGTTGGCATCGACGCAATTATGAATATGAAAGGTTTTGCGGGTCATTATGGGCTTGAAAGATATAAGGGAATTACTACGTATAATTTGGGAAGCCAAGTTGATAATGAAGATTTTATTAGATTTGCGAAAAAGGTTAATGCTGATGTTTTATTAGTTTCGCAAACAGTTACTCAAAAAAATGTTCATGTAAATAATTTAGTTAATTTAGTTGAATTATTAGAAGCAGAAAAAATGCGACATAAAGTAATTTTAATTGTTGGTGGAGCAAGAATTACTAGAGAACTTGCAAAAGAATTAGGTTATGATGCCGGTTTTGGTTTTGGTAGTTTTGCTGAGGATGTTGCTACATATTTTATTGAAGAATTATTTAATAGAACACAGGAGAGCTAGAGATGGATAAGATAATTAGTATTGAACAATTTAAAGGTTTGCTTAAAGATGGTATGAGTATAATGGTTGGAGGTTTTATGGCATGTGGTACAGCTGAACCACTAATGGATGCTATTGTTGATAGTAGGGTAAAAGATTTAACTATTATTTGTAATGATGCTGGTTTAAGTGATATGGGTGTTGGAAAACTTATTAACTTTTTACAAGTTAAAAAGTTAATTGCTTCTCATATAGGATTAAATCCAACTGCGCAGAAACAAATGCTTTTGGGAGAATTGGAAGTTGAGCTTGTTCCTCAAGGAACATTAGCAGAAAGAATTAGAAGTGGTGGTGCTGGTCTTGGTGGTGTTTTAACAAAAACAGGATTAGGTACTATTGTTGCAGAAGGAAAAGATGTAATTAAAGTTGATGGTGAAGACTTTTTATTAGAAAAGCCATTAAAAGCTGATATGACTATTCTAAGAGGTTCTTTTGTGGATTCATATGGTAATGTTATCTATTCTGGCACTACAAGAAATTTTAATCCAGTTATGGCAACTGCAGGAGAGATTGTTGTTGTTTGGGCTGAATCTATGGATGAAAGTTTAGACAAAGAAAAAATAATGACGCCACATGTATTTGTGGATTATATAGTTAGGAATTAATTATGGATTCTAAAATATTAATTGCAAAAAGAGTTGCTAAAGAATTAAGAGATGGTGATATTGTTAATTTAGGTATTGGTCTTCCAACAATGGTTGCTGAGTATGTTCCAAAAGATATTGAAGTTTTTTTTCAATCTGAAAATGGTTTAATAAATTTAGGACCAAGGCCAGAAGAAGACTTAATTGATTTAGATGTTGTTAATGCTGGAGGAAGTCCTGTTTCTATATTAAAAGGAGGAGCCTATTTTGATAGCGCAACTTCATTTATGATTATTAGAGGTGGACATGTTGATGTTACAGTTTTAGGATCTTTGCAAGTTGATGAAGAAGGAAGCATAGCCAATTGGATTATTCCTGGAAAACTTGTTCCTGGAATGGGTGGGGCAATGGATTTACTTTGTGGAAGTAAGAAAGTAATTGTTGCGATGATGCATACTAATAAAGGAAGGTTAAAGATATTAAAAAAATGTAGTCTTCCTCTTACTGCAGTAAAGGAAGTTAATTGGATCTTTACTGAACTTGGCGTTATGGAAATAACAAAAGAAGGTATTGTTTTAAGGGAATATAATCCTAATTATTCAATAGATTATATTCAAGAAATGACAGAAGCAAAGTTAATTATTCCAAGTGATATAAAAGTAATGGAAATAGAATAAGGTGAATATATGAATAGTTTAACAATTGATAAAATTAAAGTAGGAGATTTTGCAGAAAATAAAAAAGCTTTTACAGAGGCTGACGTATTAGAATTTGCCAGAATTTCTGGAGATTTTAATTCTGCACATATAGATGTTGATTATGCCAAAACAACTAAGTTTAAAAAAAGAATTGTTCATGGCTTATTAACTGCTGGTTTAATTTCTAGTTTGTTAGGAATGGAGTTACCTGGTAAAGGAACTTTATATTTAGAACAAAATTTACAGTTTCTAGCACCTGTTTATTTTAATGAACAAATAACTGCAAGAGTAGAAGTCATTGAAATAATTGATAATAAAAAAGTTAAATTAAAAACTACTTGTAAGAATTCAGAAGGAATATTAGTAATTAACGGGACAGCTTTAGTATATCCGCCGAGGTAAATAAATAAAAAAAAGCACTTCAAATGAAGTGTTTTTTAAAGAGAATAATTTGTTATTATAATAACAAATGCATACTAAAACTTGGTGTTTACACCAAAATAAAATATTTAAAGTTTTAATAATTTTATAGGGCAAATAGTATTATTTAAATTTCTTTACTTTCTACGCTTTTTTCTTGAAAAAATAAAACTAAATAATAAACTAAAAGGCCAATTGCTACAACCTCAATTAAAATCAAGAATATAGTTAAGAAAGTAATAATTGTTGCAAGATTTCCTCCACCCAAACTTGTTGCAGCAGTAATGACAACAGCAAGAAACAAAACAGCTTCAACAATTACTCCAATTGTGAAAATGCGTTCAACCATTTTTGATTTCATTAGAATTCCTCCTCATTGTTAATTTAGTATATCATATTGATTTTATAAAGAAAAGCCTTTTTTTATAAAATATATTAATATTTACATTATATTGTGTTTTTTTCTGCTAAATTGACAATTTGTTTTAAAATATGATATATTATATTATATAATATCTTTAATTTTATTTATAATATTGATACCAGTTATAATTATAAAAAAATATTATCAATTATTTATAAAATATGTGGTAAAATATAATATGAAGAATAAAAAGGAATTAATAATCAGATATGATTATCATCCTTTTTCTTTATAAGGGGGTAAGTTCTCTATGGTAAATAAAAAAACAAATAAGGGGTTTACTATAATAGAACTTGTAATTACACTTGGAGTTTTTGCAATTGTTGGAACCTTAATTACTGGATTAGTAGTAATGGCTAGTAATTTTACTAAAGAACAAAATATAATATCAAGTACTATGAGGGAAATTAATGATTCTAAAGAAATTATTATTAATAAATTTTCGGAATATGATACGGATTTATATCAAGTTGTGCTAGAAGAAAATAAAGTTACTACTCTTGATGAAGATTTATTATTAGAGTTTAATGAGGGAACTTTAAATAGTGGAAGTAAAATTACTATTTTAGAATATATTGTAAATATAAAATTTGAAAAGTTAAGTGAAAGTAAATTAATTAAATGTACTTTTGTTTTACATGATGATCAAGAATTTAGTTTCTTGATAAATAGAAGAAGTGAGTAATAATTAAAATTGAAAGGATTATATTATGATTTTTGGTGTTGATGTAAAAAATTCTAGAATTAAATTAATGAGAACACAATCACAAGTTGAAAAAATTGTTGTTGAATATCTTCCTTTTGATGATGAACTTGCTTTAAGAGGAAATATTGCAGAAATGTTTGAGTCTGCTTTATCTATATATGTTAAGGAACATGGTGATTTTAAATCAACTTCTGTTACTTTGGTTTTACCTAATAATTTAGTTGCTATTGATGCAATAACTCTTCCTACAATGAAAAAGTCAGTTTTATCAGATGTTTATTCAACAGAATTTAAGACTTTATATAAGAACCATACTAGTTTGCAAAGTAAGAGTTTAGTTATTAAAAGCACTAAAATGTCTACAACATATTTGGTTACTATGATTCAAAAGAAAATTATTGCTGACATTGATGATGTTTTAGATAAATATAATTTAAATTTAAAATTAACAACTTTTGCTGCTGCTGCAACTGCAGATGCAGTAATTGCACTTGGACCAAAAGTTGGTAAACATAATACAATGATTGTTGATGTAAAAAAAGAAGAAACTGAAATTGTATTTTATGGAAAAGATATAATTTATGGTTTTTCTTCTCTTCCTTTTGGTTATGATGTTTTAAAAAAAGATTCTGTTATTAATGATAGTATGGTTTATTTTAATGAGGTTTCAGAGTTAGCAGTTATTAATGCTAAAGAATCTGCTAAGAGTAAATCATTAACAATGGCGATTGATTTAGAGGAAGATGAAGAAGTAAGTAAAGATGTAAGTTCTGACCCTCAAGTTATGGAAACTTCTAAGACAGAATTAAGTAGAGATGAATTTGTGAAATTAATGCAAGAGGATAGTAAGACAAAAGAAGAAGATTTAGAAGATGATGATTTAGAATTAGAAGATATTAAGGTTGAAGAAAGTAAAAAGACTTTAACAAGAAAAATTAAAAAATATCCTAAATTTATGCAAAGAGAAGAGCCTACTAGTGAGGAAGAATATATTATTGAAAATTTTAGATTGTTTCAAAAAAGAATTTTGTTATATGCAAAACATTGTGAACTTAGTGATTATCTTCCTAATGTAGATTATGTTTTAGTTCATTTTCCTGAACAATTTATGTTTTTAAATAATAAAGATATTCAAAAAAACAATAAAGATCTGGAATTAAAGTTCTTTTCTTCTGTAAATGCTAATAATGGAATAGTATCTGAAAACCTTGATTTATATGGAAGTAAAATAGGAAGATTAACTACAAAAAATTCAATATTTTAAAATATAAGAGGTATTTAATATGAAAAAATATTATAGAAAAAATAAAAATGGATTTTCTTTATTAGAGTCTGTTATTTCTATTTTGTTAATTTCTATTATTATGACAGCAGTTCTTTCGACTATTTTATATACTAATTCAATTACTAAAAAAGCAGAAATTAAGATGTATGCGATTAATGAAATTGATAATATTGTAACTTGCTTTAAAGCAGAAGATTATACTTATTATGAAATGGATGGATTTGTTAATAATCAAGAATTAAAATTTTCAAATGATTATGATTTAATTAATTCTACAGAGTATTTTTATAAAATTGTTTTAAATGTTATAGAGATTGATGGTGGAATAAGAAGTATTAGGGCAACAGCATATAATAGTGAAGATAAACAAATCTATCAAATGGAAAATCCTTATGTTTTAGGAGGTTCCTAAATGAAATTATTTAAAAATAAAAAAGGGATGTCTTTGTTTTATGTCATTATTATGATGGCAGTTGTAACTGCTCTTTCAAGTGCTATGATAGCAGCAGCTGTGTATAATAATACTCTAGCAAGATTAACTGAGAGTAAATTTGAAAGAAGAATTGAATTAGATCAAATTGGTGAAGATTTTCTTGGGGGAAGAATTACTTCTGAAAATTTTGAAGAATATGATACAATATATGAAATAATATGGCATTTCGAAACTATTGAAACAGTTGAAGAAATAGGAATTATTGTAAAAAAGGAAGATAAGAATTTACTTATTGTAAAAATGATAAGTGGAACTACTAATATTACTTCTTGGATATATGGAGAGGAATAAAACAGATGGGAACACCTACACTAATTATTATTTATGTACTTTCTGGAATTATTGGACTTTGCGTTGGTAGTTTTTTAAACGTAGTAATTTATCGAGTTCCTTTGGGAATGAGTCTTGCTAAACCAAGTTCTCATTGTCCCAATTGTCAATATAAATTAAAATGGTATGATAACATACCAGTTATTTCTTATATAATATTAAAAGGTAAATGTAGATCTTGTAAAAAAAACATATCTATAAGATACACTATTGTTGAAGTTGTAACTATGTTATTATGGCTTTGTGCTGTTTTAAGATTTATTGATGATAGTTATATATTTACTATAATAGCAATGCTTGCTATTGTTGCTTTTATAGCAGTTTTCTTTATAGACTTAGAACATCAAATTATTCCCGATAGATTTAATATTATGATATTATTACTGGGAGTAATTGCTATAGTTAGTAATATAGTTTTTAAAGATAATAGTTTATTAACAGATACAATTCCATGGCAACAAAGACTTGCTGGATTAGTTTTTGGTGGATTGTTTTTCTTGATATTTCATTATGGATCTATTTTGATATTAAAGAAAGAAGCTTTGGGATTTGGTGATGTAAAGTTAGTTGCAGCTTGTGGTTTATTACTAGGAATATATAATTTATTTATTGCAATTTTAGTATCGAGTATAATAGCGAGTGTTGTTTTATTAATAGTTAGAAAAAAGAAAAATGATAAAAAAGATACTGAATATCCTTTTGCTCCTTTCTTAATATTTGGAATGACTTTTGCTATGTTTTTTGGCTCATACATTGTTAATTGGTATATTTCACTATTTTAATAATGGAGGAGAAAAATGAAGAAATTTAAATATACAGCTATAAATGCCGATAAGAAAAAATTTACTGGTACTTTTATGGCTGAAGATGAAGAAAGTTTAAGAGAACAATTGATTTTACAAAAATTATATTTAGTAAAATCAAGAGCTGTTTCTTTTAAACCCCCGAATGCTTTTTTCTCCGTATCCGGAAAAGTAAAAGTAGGGGAATTAACGACATTCTGTCGGCAATTTTCTATAATGATTAGTTCTGGTATATTAGCAATTGATTGTTTGTCTGTTTTAAAAAGTCAATCGTATACTGGTTATTTTAAAAAAGTATTAGAAGAAATGCATGAGGATGTTAAAGCAGGAAAACTAATTTCTGAAGCTATGGAAAAGCATAAGAATGCTTTCCCTGAGTTTTTTAGAAGTATGACTTATGTTGGTGAGATGAGTGGGACACTTGATAAAGTTTTAGTCAGTTTAGCTGATTATTTTGAAAGTGATAGTAAATTAAAAGCAAAGACTAAATCAGCAATGGTTTATCCAATTATGCTTCTTGTTATGTTAGTTGGTGTTGTTATGTTAATGATGATTTTTGTTATTCCAACATTTAGAGATTCACTTGCAGCACTTGATGTTGAAATGCCAGCATTAACAATGACTATTTTTAATTTTAGTGAGTATTTAATTGCTAATTGGATGCAAATATTTTTATATGTTTTTGTTATCTTTTTTCTACTTTCTATGTTTGGTAAAACCAAAAAAGGAAGATATGTAT
>Ga0265295_1002156_pt1 | contig 32214 bp, 40 predicted proteins | sample Munlansysbiofilm_FD_192503 | JGI IMG/M metagenome (GOLD analysis project Ga0265295, IMG submission 192503) | Leachate microbial communities from a municipal landfill in Southern Ontario, Canada - Methane capture system biofilm | ecosystem: Engineered > Solid waste > Landfill > Unclassified ... | reverse complement strand
CAGGCTAGCGTGAGTTCTTTGCTGTCAGTTTCTTCATCCTGTCATGCAGGTGCTTGCGGTAGTTGAGCTGGATGAGCCTGAGCACCTGCATCGTCATGTACGGCTGGTCCATGATCGAGCCGGAGAAGGGAAGATGCCTGAAGTCCCCGGTCTCAGAATCACAGATAGCCAGGTACACGTCGGTTATGTAGAAGAGCCAGTGTCCATATTCCCTGTAGAGGGTGGCATTCCTTCTTCCGTTGAAGACTTCGCTGCAGAGGGAAGCGATCTTGCGCCGCTCCTCCTCGCTTGGGTAAAAAAACCGGCATGCGTATACTCGTTTACGACCCTTACCGTCAGGTCCAGCGACTCGAAGATGAGGGACGCCACTTCCTCTCCCTTCATTTTTTTCTTTCCGCTCTCATCCTCGTAGAAGTTGTGGTCCACCAGGATGGACGGCAGCAGTTCCCGCAGCAGGGAGAGCGTCACGTTCTCCCCCTTTTCGGAGGATTCCTTCAGGCGGAGCATCTCGAGGGTGGGCAGCTCCTTGAGCAGGATGTATGCCTCGTCATCCCTCTCGAGTCCCACCAGGGTCCCCACCTCGATTCGTACCTTCTGGATGCACTTGTCATAGTCTTTTGTCTTGATGAACATCTTCCTTATCCTCCGTATGGCGTGGCTCGCTCGTCTGTTATGGTGATGGTGATGGGCTCGTCATCCCCTACCGAAAGGGCTTCCCCTGAGACTGTCGCGGACAGGATCCCCGTTCCGCTGACATTCGCATCCACATCACTGATAGCGACATGGGAAAGGGAGATGCCCACCGTATGGCCGGCCTTCGGGGAAGAGAAGGTGAGCTCTACAGATGCATTCTCCTCGCTTGTCAGGTAGCTGTCCTTCAGGTTCTCGACCTCGGAGCTGTACGGTATCTCGAAGCTGATGGTGACACTCCTCTTGCCGTGCTGGGGTTGGGAGGCATACAGGCCCGATGCATAGGTGCGCGGGGCTGTCTCCAGTGCGTTGTCGATTTTCAGCGAAGCGCTGCTGATGTCGTAGATGGTGCCTGCGAGGGTGAAGGTCGCATTGGTACAGCGGTAGGAGGGTATGGAAAACCCCTTAAGAGCAGCATTGGTCTCTCCGTTCTCCTCCTTGGTACCCTTGATGTCCATGCTTCCCTTCACATAGTCGCCGGCTGCAAAATCAAGGGACAAGGCTGAGACCGTGCATCCGGTGTAGCGCTTGGTCGCCGCCTTGCGGTCCACCACGCACGTGAGGCTGGGAAGGGTCTCGTTGACATCGCACAGGCCAATGGTGTGGGTGTTGAGTTCGGAGTCCCCCTCCTGGGTGCAGGCATCCTCACCTCCGAGGGCTGCGTGCAGGATGAGACCTGCGAACTCGGGTCTGAGGATGAAGCTCACCGAGCCCTCGACGGTCACTGCCAGGAGGTCGCGGCTCATGGCGGTCTTGCTGCCCAACAGGGAGCCCTCATCCCCTTTCTCCACTGTCACCTTGATGCCTTCGCTGGTCAGGTCGACCAGGGTGTCCGGTGTGGCGGCCTCTCCGAATGAGGCCTCCTTGCCTATTTGCAGTTGTGTTCCTGTTCCTGTAAAAAAAGCCATATGCATTACCTCTTTTGGTATGGTTGAAAGTCCTTGGTCCACTGCAGTTCCACGCTCGCCTCGATTGCCGTGACAGTCGCCGAGGCGGTGACCGCAGGGTAGTAGTCCATGTCTGTGATCCGGCAGTCCTCTATGAATCCGTCGAGGGTGGGGTCGCTCCGCATCAGGACGTAGAGGGCGGTGTACCAGGCAAATGCGCGCCTGACCAGGATGGCGTTGGATGCCCCCTTGCACAGGATGAATACGGTGGCCCGCATGGTGGCAAGGTCGCTGGCCATTCCAAGCGGTTCGAGATTCTGGTAATCGGGTTGGATGAAGAACATCGTGTTGCGCCTCATGGCATCCACATCGGGAAAATCGATCTCCACATTTTTCCCGTCAATCTGTCCGATGGGGAGTTCCTCCCCGCCGGATACCTGACAGTCGTTGATCCTGGCGGCGATTGTCGCTTTCAGTTGCTCGAGCACCTGCATTTCCGTTTTCATCGGTTGCTCTCCTTCTCTATGCGCGCCAATTCCCTCTGCACCAGCTGGTCCAGCTTTGTCTGGAATGCCGGGGATGCCAGGTATTTCTTGACCGGGGCAGCGACGAAATCACGCTCGGTCAGCTTCACCGAGTGGACGCGGACCCACTTGCCGTCTTTCTGGAAGGTCAGGTATTCTCCGTCCTTCGCCCTGATCTCCGCTCCCTTTGCCAGGGCGTAGCCATAGAAGACATTGTTGCCGTCCGCTTGTGCCTTCGCCTCTACGATGACACCCTTGCCGCTACGCAGGACTCTCCTTGTGATGCTCTTGTAGAGGGCTCCTGTGCCTTTGGAGAGTCCGTAGCTCTTGTATGCCTTCCTGACCTGGCTCCGTGCCGCCGTTCCCACCCCACCCAGAATGCGTCTCATCACCCTGTCCCGGTTTGCACCGAGGCTTTGGAGATAGCGCAGGGGTTCGGCGAGGTCGGTCTCGACCGAAACGCTTTGTGTCGTATGTTTCTTTCTTCCCAGCATGCTCAGAACCTCATGATGCGCAGCCCGTCCAAGGGCTGGAGGTACTTGCGATAGTTGCTGTAGTTGATGAAGGTGCGGCTGTTGTCGGCAAAGCTCTTGCCGGTCAGGCCGATGTTCCCGCCTGTCTCGCTGAGCATGAGGGTGGCGATGCGTAGGATCGAGAGCGTGATGACGCTCGGCATCTGTTCTCTAGCCCAACCGGCTGTGTAGCTGGTCAGGATGTTGTCCTTCCCAGTGGGGAAGGTTGAGCGGTTGTCCCTGAAGCGGATATGGTCGTCGCATAGGACGAACAGGTCGGGCTCCAAGGCGGCACATCCGATTGTTATCCCCTCAAGGGTTGTGATGTTGTGTGCAGGCAGGTAGAGCCTATGATTGCCCGAACCTGAGAGCAACACGTCAGTGTGTGCCTGTAGGGTGGGTCTGAAGCCCAGGTAGGATACGACAATCTCTTCTGCTGAGGTGAGGAACGCCTCCTTGAGCATCAGGGCCTCGGGGGAGTCCTCATAGTTGCCGCTGTAGGTGTTGAACATGTCCGTATTGGCTATCATGTGCGCTCCTTTGGATGGGACGGAGCCTCCAGCCGATCTGGCCGGAGGCACCTCATGTTCGGGGTCAGCTGCCCATGAGACCGGCAGCCCTGAGCTTGGCAAGCAGGCTGTTGAAATCGGAAGTGAGTTCCTCAGCTGTGGTTGCGGTGCTGTCGTCCTGGCTTGCTGCAGGGGTGAAGCCCCCGCTTGGCAAACCCTCTATGACGGCTGACGGATCAATGCTTAGCCTTGCACCGGGAGCGAGGATAACCTCACCCCCGATATGAATCTTCTCCCCGCCCTGCTGCCTATGGTTCTTGGTGTTGTAACTCATCTCTCCCCCTTACGCCTTCTGCTGGAGGACCTTGACGGCCTCAGACAGGATAAGCTTGCCGTCGACGCGCTGGCTTCCTAGGAATCCCACTTGCCCTGTCGGGGCGAAAAGCTCACCCAGACGCTTGAATGTCCGTCCCTGGCGGTCGGCGATCCAGTAGTAGGAGAAGTCCCCGAAAGCCACTGTCTTGGCACCGGAAGCGATTTCCGGCATGTATGCCGAGGTCATCACCGGGCGGCTGAGGATGGTGTCGGGGGTGCCGGATGCGAGCGAGGGCTGCCAGATGTACTGTCCGTTGCCATCCTTGAGCTTGCGGAGCGCCTTGACGGTGGAGTCGTTGATCAGCCACACCGCATTCTTGCGGTAGGGGGAGCGCAGCGAGTAATACAGGTCGATGACCTCGTCACAGGTGAGGGCTGTTGCGGAGGCTGCGGACACGCCGGTCTGGGCCCCGCCTGTGGAGGCCAGGATGCCCAGAGGCTTTCCGCTGCCGTCCCCGGTGAAGCAGGCACTCTCTTCCTTGGCCCCGATACGCCGTGCATACTCGCGGGCGATATAGCCCTCGATGTCGAACACGCTGTCGTTGATCAGCTCTTCGGAGACCTTGATGATCGTGCCAAGCTTGTATGCACCGATGGTCACCTGCCCGAAGGAGTCGTCGCTCTCGGGGTAGGCACCCTCCTCATCGATCCATGCGGCCTCGCCTTTGGATGCGGACACCGGAATCTTGCGGTCCCCGCTTGAGGTGTGGATGATGTGGGCGATCGAGCGGAAGATGTTCTCCTCTTCCAAAGCCTCGATCAGGGTGTGCTCGAACTCATCAGGGACGAGGTAGCCGCCTTCGGTATCGGTCCCTATCTGCAGTGCATTGCGCAGATCAGGTGCGTTCTCCCTTCGGCGCATCTGGTTCCAGAAGGCCTTGCGGTACTCGTCTGAGGCGCGTCCGGTCTTCTGGCCGGCCTTGCCGGTGACATCCGGTCGGCTAGTGATTGGCGTGCCCACATGGGCGTTCAGCTCGCGCTCGTAGGCCTCGATGCGTTCCTGCCTCTCAATCTCATGGCCGAGGTCCACGATCTCCTGTTCCATCCGCTCATAGGTGGTGGTGTCCTCACAGCTGAGGATGCCCTTTTCGTCGCGTCTTTCGTCCAGGAATGCCTTGGCCTTTTCCCATGTCTTCGCGCGCTGTGCACGCATGTCGTTGATCTTGCTCATTGTCTTCTCCTACCTTGGTCTGATGAGTTCCAGTCTTTTTTCAAGCTCGGAAAAAACTTTTCCGGGCCCTTCAAAAGTTCCTTGTACGGAACCTTCTGCGTACTTGTCGTTGATCTTATTCAGCAGCGATTGCTGGGCACCCCTGGTTGAGAACGCATAGGCTGCGGCAGGGAGTGCCTTCTTGGCATCCTCCAGCAATGCATCGGCGAACCCCAGCTCGATGGCCTTGTTGGCATTCATCCATGTCTCGCTGTCCATCAGGTGGGCGAGGCGGGTCCTGCTCAGGTTCGTCTTGATCTCATAGGCGTTGATGATGCTTTCCTTCACTTCGTCCAACATCCCGATCGCCTTCTGCATGTCCTGGTGGTTGCCATAGGCAATGGTCATGGGGTTGTGGATCATAATCAGGGCGGTGGGCGCCATCAGGACCCTGGTCCCCGCCATTGCTATCACCGATGCGGCGCTAGCGGCGATGCCGTCGATCTTCACGGTGATGTGGCCCTTGTAGTCCATCAGCATGGTGTAGATGCGACTCGCTGCGATGCAGTCCCCTCCGGGTGAATTTATCCATATGACCACCTCGCCCTTGCCGGCGAACAGCTCGTCATGGAACATCTGGGGCGTGATGTCGTCGTCGAACCAGCTCTCCTCGGCGATTGTGCCGAAGAGCTCAAGGATCCTTGGCTCCGACTCTTCTTCGCTCTGGTTCTTCCAAAGCCAGAACTTCCTGTTCTTCATCGGTCTCCTCCTGTTGGGTTTCCGTCTGCTTGTCTGCGAATGCCCCGGCCCTGTGGAGAGGGAGCATGTTTCCGTTTATGAGGTAGAGGTCGCCCCCGTCCTCCTCTGCTATCCGGTCCATATCCTCGAGGGTCCGGATGTCGTTGGCGCTCATCCAACCGTTCTGGCGCGCGGTCGCGTAGCCGGTCATGCGGCTCTGGTAATCGCCCCTGAGCAACCCCTCGACATTGAAACGGAAGAACATCGACTGCTTCTCATCAGGGGCGAGCAGTGCCCGCGAGAGCGACTGCTCCCACCGTATGACCCAGGGGTCGAGGGTGTACTTGACGAACTCCAGCGACTGCTGCTCGATGTTGCTGAACGAGGATTTCTCCAGGTCCCCCACCATGTGAGGGGGGACGCGGAAGATGCGTGCGATCTCGTTGATCTGGAACTTGCGGGTCTGCAGGAACTGCGCCTGCTCGGGGGATATGGAGATGGGTGTGTATTTCATCCCTTCCTCAAGGACAGCAACCTTGCCCGAGTTTGCAGAACCCCCGAACTGGCCCTGCCAGGTCTCGCGCAGCCTGGTGGGGTCCTTGACGGTTCCCGGATGCTCGAGCACCCCACTGGGGGCCGCCCCGTTTGCAAAGAACTTCGCCCCGAACTCCTCGCAGGCAATCGCCATGCCGATGGCGTTCTTGGCCATCGCTATCGGCGAGTACCCCACAAGCCCGTCAAAGCCGAGGCCCGGGATATGCAGCACATCCGAGGGGTCCAGGATTACAGACGTCCCTTTCATCGTGGGCGCATCCTCTGCATTGGTGGTGTACTGGTAGTAGAGGTTGCCGCTCTTGTCTCGGTCCACCTGCATACGGCTGGGCATCAGGGGGTACAGGGCTGCGACCTGTCCCTTGCCGTTTCGGATGATCTGCGCGTAGGCGTTGCCCCAAAGCAAGAGATGGGTCATCAGCGTCTCGCGGAAGACGAAGCTGGTCATCTCGCTGTTCGGCTCTGCGTACAGCAGTGTGTAGAGGGGATGGTCCTTTGCCTTTTGCTTGCTGGACCCTTCGCCTTGGCGGTAGAGGTGCAGCGGCAGGCCCGCAATCGCCTCGGCGAGTATGCGAACGCATGCATAGACGGCCGTCATCTGCATTGACGAGCGTTCGTTCACCACCTTCCCTGAGGTTGAACCTCCGAACAGGAAGCTGTATGAGGACCCTGTGGTCCTGTTTTGTGGCTTGTCACGCGTTCTGGTGACAAGCTTGGAAATGAGTCCCATGCCTTGCTTCTCCAATTGTTGCTAGACGAAGAGGATTCCCCTCCCGTCATAGACTGATTCCCGTGTATCGCCCCCGCAGCGGATCGCGCGGTCCAGGGCCATGATCGTGGCCACCGCCCCGTCGATCTTCTCCGTAGATTTCTGCTTGTCGGGCTTGATGTTTCCCGCCGGGTCTGTGCGGATGAAGATGTTGTCCATCATCCACCTGAGCACCGGGTGGCCGGCGTGTGCGAGGCTCTCTCCGAGTACCAGTTTCATGAGCTCCTTGGTCGGGGGGCTCATGTCCTTGAAGCCCTGGCCGAAAGGCACGACCGTAAAGCCCATTCCCTCGAGGTTCTGCACCATCTGCACAGCCCCCCACCGGTCGAAGGCGATCTCGCGGATGTTGAACCTCTTTCCCAGATCGTCGATGAAAGCTTCTATGAAGCCGTAGTGGACCACGTTCCCCTCGGTGGTCTGGATATGGCCCTGCCGTTCCCACATGTCGTAGGGGACATGGTCGCGCCGCACCCTGAGGCTGATGTTGTCCTCGGGAATCCAGAAATAGGGGAGGACGGCATACTTCTCGCTCTCGTCCCGGGGAGGGAACACCAGCACGAAGGCTGTGATGTCGGTTGTAGAGGAGAGGTCCAGCCCCCCGTAGCAGATACGCCCTTCGAGGGCCTCCGGGTCTACGGGGAATGAGCAGTTGTCCCATTTTTCCATCGGCATCCAACGAACCGCCTGCCTGACCCACTGGTTGAGCCTGAGCTGTCGGAAGATGTTTTCCTCCCCGGGATTCTCCCTGGCGCTCTCGCACGCAGCCTTCACCTTGTCCAGTGTGATGGTCTCCCCCAGGGACGGGTTTGCCTTCCTCCACGTCTTGGGGCTTGTCCAGTCATCCTCCTCCTCCGCTCCGTAGATGACCGGGTAGAAGGTGCTGTCATGCTTCCTGCCTGCGAGGATGTCCTTGGCCTTCTGGTGCTGCTCGTAGCAGATCGAGTGGGTGTCCGTCCCTGCCGTGGTGATCAGAAAAAACAGCGGCTGGGTGCGTGCGTCCCCTGAACCCTTGGTCATGACATCGAAGAGCTTGCGGTTGGGCTGGGTGTGCAGCTCGTCGAATACGACCCCGTGGATGTTGAAGCCGTGCTTGGAGTAGGCTTCGGCGCTGAGCACCTGGTAGAAGCTGTTGGTGGGCAGGTAGACGATGCGCTTGGTGGCGGCAAGTATCTTCACCCGCCGGTTGAGCGAGGGGCACATGCGCACCATGTCTGCGGCCACCTCAAAGACTATAGAGGCCTGCTGACGGTCTGCTGCGCACCCGTACACTTCGGCACGCTCCTCAAAATCGCCGCAGGTCAGAAGCAGGGCCACCGCAGCTGCAAGCTCGCTCTTGCCGTTCTTCTTGGGTATCTCGATGTAGGCTGTGTTGAACTGGCGGTACCCGTTGGGTTTTATGATGCCGAACAGGTCACGGATGATCTGTTCCTGCCATCTCAAGAGGAGGAACCTCTTTCCTGCCCAGATGCCCTTGGTGTGGCACAGGCACTCGATGAAGTTCACTGCATGATCTGCTTTTCCCTTGTCATAGGTTGACCCTTCCGCTGCAAACCTTGTGGGCGTGTATTTTTTCAGTTTTTGCATACATTCTTCCATTCCTCAGGACAAAGAAAAAGGACCCGGTGGGTCCTTGGATGTGATTGGAGCCTGTTCTTTCAGTTGTAACTTTTTTTCAGTTCCTCCAATGCCTGCAGGGTGTCCTGGTCACGGGGCCTGATATCCCAGCCCCTGTCATAGTTGCACACGACCTTGCCCTTTCTCTTGAGCATCAGCTTGGAAATCCTTCCCTCGCCGATTCCATACTCAGAGCCCTCCCCATACGCCTTGATGCAGTACCGGAAAATGCTCTTCCCAACCTCCAATGAGCCTTCGTGCCACATGTTGTTTCCCCCATTGTCGTTTCTGTCGGTGTATATATCCCTCAATGCGGAGTAAATATCAAGTTGTTTAGAGAGAACAAACTAACAAATATACACCGTCGGATTCAGGGTTTTGGGCGGGTAAGTGAGGATTGATCTTGCAGGCCTTTCCCTGTGAGTAGGAAGTGCGAATACTCCTTCGTATTGCCTTCGCTGAGGTAGGCGGCCAGTTCGGACAGTCCCATCTGGTCGGCTATCCACTGGACGGCTGTGATGTCGAACATGTTCGTCAGGCCGCTTTCACGCACCTGCAATATCTGCTCCTTGATTTTCTCAGTCATGGTATACCCCCGCAATTCCCTTTACCGCCTTGTTGAGCACCTCCTCGTCAAAGCCGCAGTCGAGGTAGCCGTCAAGGATGGTGTGGTAGTAATAGGATCCCGGGAGGGCTGGGGTAGGGCCTTCGTTCATGATGTAGGCCATTGCCTCAACCTCTTGCCCGTCAAGTTCCACTGTCAGGGTTTCCTTGCGGTAGAGGTAGGGAAACCCCTCATAGCGGTCGAGCGCCCTCTCACACCGAGCGGAAATCTCCCACAGGAGGACCGGGATGTCCGAGCCGGGTTCTTTCTCTATGGTTGCAACCCCGTTTCCGTGTTTGCCCTTGAACGTGAGGCGGTGGCCTTTCAGGACCGTTGATCCTATGACCGCCGCATCAGGGCATCTGTGCCCCATCTGAGTGAGGTTGGTGTTGCTTCCGTATGCCAGATAGACTTTCTTCATTGACATGCTCCTTCAAATTCAGTTTCTACCACCCCAAGGGCGGTTGTCCCGCCCTCAGTTTCACTTGCCGGCTCGTGTTTTAGGCGGCCGTTCGGAAGCGCCAGGCACCCGAGCCTGCAAGGCGTTTGGTGAGGTGCTCGCGGCAGGCCTTGAAATCGTCGCCGATGAGGCCTATGCGGTTGAGGTAGGTGCGCATAGCGAACTTCTCGTTCTCGGCCTGCGGTTTCTTGGTGCTCGCTGATTTTTGTCTGAGGGCCTGGTTGTTCAACGCGAGTGCCAACACGATGTAGCTTCTGACCTCTCCGGCGTGCAGTGTGCTGTTGAAGCCCCTGAGCTCGACGGTGCGGTGTCCGTGGAAGAAGGAGTGCAGGTTCAGGAAATGGTAGCGGCTGTCATGGTAGTGGGTGCTGCGGTTACCATGGTACCCGGCGTACCAGATGTCCTCGATTGCACCGAAGGTGGTCGGTTTCTTCCTGTTCATGGCCGACACCAGGTGCCCGTCAATCTTCTTGCAGTACCGTGCTCTCTGGGCCTCTATGCCCAGAGCCTTGTAGAAGAGGTCGTTGCGTGCGTAGATTATGTTCAGGAAGTTTCGGATCGAGCGTGGTGTGTGATCTTCCCCGTCCAGGTGGATATGGATGCCACAGGAGTTGTTGGCGAACGCCCCCGCCTTCCTGAGTGTCCTGATGACTTCCTGCAGGGTCTCGATGTCCGCATCGTAGGTGAGGATCGGGCTGACCAGCTCGACGCTGTACAGCCTTGATGCGCTTGTCCTGATCCCGTGTGCCCGGCTTTCGCACCTGATCGAACCGTCGTAGGTGAACTTCCATTCCCTGCCGTCGGGAGCCCTGAGCACCCAGGTGTCATAGTAGGACCCGCCATAGAGCAGTTCGCCCCCAAGGACCGTGAGGGCAGCCTCTGCTGCCTCCTTGCGTGAAAGGCCCGTCATCTCTATCTCAATCCCAAACCTTGCTGTCTTCATCGTCTACCTCATCTTTGGTGTGTTTTTTTCGTACTGTATTAATCACTCAAAGAGGAGAATATAGCAAGTCTATATATTAAAATAAGATACATTATTTCTTGTGGTCTTTTATGGAGCATTTTTCAGGAAATTGATCCTTGAATTTCAGCGTGGGTTGGTGCACAATAGCAGAAATGTATCCTTTCAGATATCCGGCCGGCAATTCATGGGTGCAGCGGATATCGCTCATTGCTACTATATTATTTGCTCATCCTGGAGGTCGTTATGGGCAACCAAGCATCTTTGACGAAAATGTATGAGACTCCGATTACGAGGAAATTTCGGCCCTCAATCCTGAAGAACTCCACTGTTCTGATGGGAGGGGCCATTGTAAATCCTTTTGGGCCAACCCTGACCTGTGTTGTTATAGAAGAACAGCCCGCTGCAGGGGAGTACAATATCCTTCAGATCATGCTTAATCCTTTCGCACAATGGGTAAAAGAAGTGGGTACTTTTACGAGGGGAGAGACGTGCACGATTGCAGATGACTTCTCTCCGTTGTATGGGCTTGAGTGGGGAAGTTGCCCTTCATTCCTGCTTCCTCCTGACCTGTTCTCTGAATCCTTTACTGAAATGATATACAGGAGATTTTTCCAGAGCTTGGAAAATGGATATGCGCTACTGGAGAGTGTGAGGGAGACTCCGGAGAATCCTTTTGAAAGGATCCGGATAGCAATGGAGTCCTTTGGCATTGATCGTCCCAAGGTTCAGGATCGGCCCCTCACTGAAGAGGAAGCATCAGAGTTGGCTTCCCACTTGTTGGAACCTGAAGCAAACAAAAAAGAGATGCAGGCCTTTTTTGCCGCATGGGATGGGGCGATCCGTTTTCAGAAGGGCAATGGGCTGAAAGCTATGGGTCTCAAGAAGTTCCTGAAGATCTTTGCACCTCTTGGCTTGACATGTCGTCTCGGCAAGTGATCGGTGACTGAACCAAAAATAAAGGAGAATACCTTGGACAATACCGAACCAGTACCCACCCTCTACGGAGAGCCCAGAATCAGGACATTTGATTCGCTGGACCCCAAGACCTTCCACGTGATGCTGGGCGGAGGGATTATAGATCTCTATGGTCCGACCCTTACTGTGGTCGGACTGGAAGCATCGGAGGATGATGATGGATACGCCATCATCCAAATGGTGCTCAATCCCTTTTCCCAAAGCATATGCGAGGTGGGAAAGACTACCCTCGGTGATTCCCAGTCAGTGGTATTTGACTGCCAACTCCTGTTCGGTTTGGAGTGGGGGAGTTGCCCTTCCTTGTTGCTGTCTTCCAGCAGGCTTTCTGCACAGGAGGTCAAGAAGGTATATGCAAGCTTTCTAGGCACGTTTGCCAACGGCTACCATCTGTTGGAAGGTGTCAGGAAATACCCTGATGATCCCTTCAAGCGAGTGGGCAGGGAGAGAAAAATCCTTAGGACCGGAGGGCATCAGACCCAGGACCGCAGGCTCACCGATAGGGAGGCCTCGGAGCTTGCCACCGAACTTCTGCGACCGAAGGCTATGGATATGGAATGGAAGGCCTTCATTCTTGCCTGGGCTGAAGCCATCAAGGCTGAAGAGGAAAGCACCCCTGCCAGGGCAATGATGAGCCTGAAGAAATTCCTCACCATCTTTTCAGTTGTCAAGGCATCAGTCCGGCTCAAATAGGGGAGGAATGCCTTCTGTCCTCTAGATTTTTGGAATCTCCTCATTCAGTTTCTTGACCATGTCGATCCCGGGGACTATCCCAAGCGTCGAGCCTGTCTCCCATGCTATGTGGATGGTCCCGATGTCATCGACGTGGAGTACTTTTCCCTTCGTCCCTTTCGGTGGTGACTGCTCGTCATCCATACTCACCAGTTCTACGGTGCACCCAGCCGGATACTGGCTTCTGAGGACCTCCAGCCTGTGTTTTTGTAAGTCACGCATACATCATTCTCCTTGTCAGGCTGCATTGATTGCGTATGTTTTGGCAAAAGGCAAGTCCATTGCCTAGGGTTTTTGCTTCAACGCTTCCAATATGAGGAGCATCTTCCTTTGGTACTGTTCCAGCTCATGGGTGAAGAGGGGGATTCCATTCTCACCGTAATCAAGGAGCCTGTCGGCATCACTTTCCCCTATGCAGTATTTCCCATCCTTGTATGACCACTGGAGAGTCGGGAAGGGAGGGGGACTTGGCGTCTCGGGCACCATTGAGATGAGGATGTCCCGATATGGATCATTCGGCACCTCTGTTGGAATGTTCGTGCAGGCGGTTGAGACGAGCAAGGCGGCCATCAACATCGCCACTTTCAGGAGGTTCGATCTTCTCAGGAGACTTCTCCTGTGAGATGTCTGTGATTTTCTGCTGTACTTCATTGATTCTATCCATTTCCTTCACCTTGAGCGTGAAGGTGTCCTGGGCTTTCTGGACCTCCTTTTTGAGGTCCTTGGTTTTCTTCGCCTGGAATCTGGTGATACCTGCAAGGCCCAGTATGATGAGTACAAGGATCCGCATTATCTCATCCATCAATTTTTCTCTCCATGAACCGCTTGAGCAGTGGTTTCCAGAATGCCATGCAAGCTGGAAGCTGCAGCAGGTAGATTGTGATCGTGTACAGGACGGTGAGGTAGCCGTTTGGGTTCAACCCCCCGTCCAATCCAGTCCCTGCCAGTATCCTGAACGTGACAAATCCGAGCAGAGCCGAGCAGCAAAGCGCCACACCCTTGATCTCCAGTTCTCCCGCCTTGTCCTTGCGCAGCGTCTTCTTGTACAGCTCCATTGCCAGACCCAGGAAGGCGGCAAAGACCAGGAGTATTGCTGTCAGGTACATCATCGTTCTCCTTTGGAGCCGAGCAGCGACAGGAAGTAGTCGTCCATCTTCTTCTCCTGCTCCTCGCTCTCCCCGTTGATCTCATGAGTCCGCAGGGACTTGAATATGACCTTGTCGTTCTCGAGGGCCATGACCAGTCCCATCTGGATCAGGTGTATGGTGTTCTTGATCTCCTTGAGGTCCTTCGCGTAACTCAGGCGATCATCGCTTCTCTTGGTCAGGCGATTGAGCATCCACAGCACTAAGCCTCCCGAGCCGAACAGGCACACCGTGATCGTCACAATAAGGTCGCGCTCATCCATCCTGGGCCCCCTTTCCCGCCAGCTCATCGTAGGAATACTCCAGCCCGTCACGCTGGACGGTGATGCCTTCTGCCGAGCCGACCAACTCGATATAGCGTTTGACGATGACATCACAGTACTTCTCATCGAGCTCGATGGTAGCGCAGATGCGCTCTGTCTGTTCGCAGGCGACCAGGGTGCTTCCGCTTCCTCCGAACGGGTCGAGCACCAACGTGTTGCTCATTGACGAGTTCATGATCGGGTAGGCCAGGAGGGCCACCGGTTTCATGGTCGGGTGATCAGCATTCTTCTTGGGCTTGTCGAACTCCCAGATGGTGGATTCCTTGCGCCCCGTGTACCACAGGTGCTTGCCTTTCTTTTTCCATCCGAAGAGCACCGGTTCATGCTGCCATTGGTAGGGGGATCGGCCGAGCACCAGCGACTGCTTCTTCCAGATGCAGGTACCCGAGAGGTAGAACCCCGCCGCATTGAAAGCCTTGCGGAAGTTCAGGCCCTCGGTGTCTGCGTGGAACACGTAGATGGAAGCGTCGTCAGCCATATGTGCTGCGGTGTTCGTGAAAGCATCAAGCAGGAACTGGCCGAAGGCATCACCTGTCATATTGTCGTTCTTGATCTTGCCTGCCTGGCTCTCGTAATTGACGTTGTAGGGCGGGTCTGTGACCACCAGGTTGGCCTTGTCACCGCCCATCAGCAGCTCGAATGTCTCTGCCTTGGTACTGTCGCCGCAAACCAGGCGGTGTCTTCCCAGTTTCCAGAGGTCTCCGCTCTTTGTGATGGCAGGGTTTTCAAGCTCACCCTCGACATCGAAGTCGTCGTCATGTATGCCGTCTGCGAGGGTATCCTTGAACAGGTCGTCAATTTCCGCAGGCTCGAAGCCGGTGAGCGAAATGTCGAAGTCCTCCCCCTGCAGGTCTGCGATGAGCAGGGCGAGCTTGTCCTTGTCCCAGTCTCCGCTGATCTTGTTCAGCGCAATATTGAGTGCTTTTTCCTTTTCTTCAGTGAGCTCTATGATCACGCAGGCGAGTTCGGTATGACCTGCATCCTTGAGGATTTTCAGTCTTTGGTGCCCGCCTACCACACGGGAAGTGCTCTTGTTCCAGATCACCGGTTCCACGTAGCCGAACTGCTCGATCGAGCGCTTGAGCTTCTCATATTCAGGATCTCCGGGTTTGAGATCCTTGCGTGGATTGTAGTCGGCCGGCAGCAGCTCATTGATGTGTTTCTTCTCAATTGTCATGTTCCAATTCCTCCCTGAGCGCTTCTGAGCACTGTCTTGTGACCTGTTCCCACGCAAAGAGTGCGTTGCCGAAATGGCCGTAGCAGGAGGTGAGGCTGTATATCGGGTTGCGCAATCCCATGTGCTCGATGATGGCTTTGGGCTTGAGATCGAATACGTTGGCCACGGCTTGGGCAAGCTTCTCATCACTTACTGTTCCAGTCGAGAATGTGTGTACATTCACTGCAACCGGATTGGCCTTACCGATGGCGTATGAGATGGCGACCTCGCACCTTTTTGCCAACTTGGCGGCTACAATGTTCTTGGCTATCAGACGGGCCATGTAGGCTCCGCTGCGGTCCACCTTTGTCGCATCCTTTCCGCTGAAGGCTCCTCCCCCGTGCAAGGCAAGGCCGCCGTAAGTGTCCACCATGATCTTGCGCCCTGTCAGGCCGGTGTCGGCACCAGGTCCTCCTTCTACAAACCGGCCGGAAGGGTTGATCAGGATCTGGGTATGCGCATCGTAGGGAAAGTCACTGAAAGCCGGGTGGAGGACCTCCTTGATGATTTCTTTCCTGAGGGCCTCCGGGTTCTTGTCCCTGTCATGCTGCACTGAGACGATGATTGCCCCTACCTTCGCGGGCTTGCCGTCTTCATACTCGACTGATACCTGAGCCTTGCCGTCACTGTGGATGCCAAGGATGGACCCGCTTTTGCGACTCTCATCCAGAAGCCTGCAGATACGGTGGGCGAGCTCAAGAGGCAGGGGGATATGGGTGGGTGTCTCGTCGGTAGCATACCCGTACACCGTTCCCTGGTCCCCTGCACCCAACTCTGGATTTGCATCATCAGTACCTCGGACTTCCAATGCCGAATCCACACCACCTGCTATGTCAGGGCTTTGTGTGTGCAGAAATACACTGACTGTGAAGTCCTTGGGATCATAGCCGCTTTCGCGAAGGGCATTGCGGACAGTGTCACGTACGTTTATCCGTCGGCTGCTGGTGATCTCACCGGCGACAATTACCTTTCCCTTGGTGGCCATGACCTCGCAGGCAACCCTTGAATACGGATCGATGCTCAGACAGGCATCAAGAATTGAGTCGGCTATGTAGTCGCACAGCTTGTCCGGATGTCCTTGGCAGACACTCTCTGAGGTGAGGTAGTTCTTCATGTTTGATTTCCTTTGGATGTTTGATTGTCTAGTGCTTTCTACGTGCAGTAAGGAGGCGTTCCATCAGATCATCCTGGGGACTTGCTCCTTGGAATTCACTGGAACAGTTCTCCTTCACAAGCTGGAATATCTGATACCATATCTGGTTGATCTGTTTCATGTACTCCCTGCTCATCGCCACATACGGAGAAGCTATTGCGGCTCCTGTGGTAGGGTGCTTGGCAAGGAACCCGTACTCGCTGATCGCCATCTCGCATTGGATCCATCTGGCGACGGCCATCGCATACTGCTGCAAGAGCTGAGGACTTATCAAATCCTCGCAGCGTCTACCTTTGAGCCACTCCCATGTCTCTTTGTAGACTTCCTCTGCATCAAAGTCCTGACCGTTCTTCTGGTCGGTTGTCATGTAATGTTTCACCGGTGGCATTGGTGCACCTTCCAGTTCCGGTGCATCGGGGAGTTCCACTACGAGAGCACTCTTACCCTCGTGAATTTTCTGTGAGAGAGCCTTGGGTTTTCGCCCTGCACCGACGCGGGCACCGCCACGGTTTGTACCGTCTTTTGCCATGTTGCACCGCCTTCGATTATGAGGGGGTCAATCCCCCGTTTGATTATGAATTTTTACGCGTGAATGCCCCTGCCCGTTGTACACCACATATGGTGTAGAGATTTGAATACCCCTAGGGTTGGCGCTACAAATAGTTACCTTTTAACGTTCCATCGGTCACCTCTCTGGGCATGGAGGCGCGAATGGCAGGAAGGACACAGGGCCATGAGATTCTCCTCGTCGTTCGAACCGCCTTCGCTTGCAGCCTTGATGTGGTGGACAAGTGTGGCCGGGGTCAGTATTCCTTGTCGCTGGCACAGTTCGCACAAGGGATGTTCCTCGAGAAACTTTTTCCTAGCCTTTCTCCAAGAAGTACCATAGTGTTTCTGGGTATTGGGATTCCTTTCATAGCGTTCATAGATTTGAGCTGCCAGCTTGGCATGTTCCTTACAATACCTGTCGTGCGTGAGGAGAGGGCACCCTGGATAGGAGCATGGTAGTTTTGGTTTGTATGGCATGCACTCTCCTTCGGGCATGAAAAAGGCCCGGGAGGAACTCCCGAGCTCTGTATGGACTTGTCTGAGTGTACAGTAGCGTGGAACGCGAACTGAGTGCAACTGTTATTTTCTGATAATTTAACGAAAGGTTTCTAAGGGTTCTCCCCTGTGAAGCATCCTGCCAAGCAAATGATAAATATGGGTCTTGTCATATTATTTTGCTAGCTCATAACTGAAAGATAGGTTTTTTGAATCAACTCCTCCCACTATTTTTTGCAAAATTAGGAGGCGATATATCCAAATTGATACTAGTTTTATGCTGCTTGTCAGTCTTTTTATTTCCTTCATAGGAAATTGGAAATGGTACTGCTATATTACTGATAAAACCCTTAAATTGAATCAAATGAAGCTTTTCTTTAACTTCAAGCCATCTTGATGTATAATACTCTCAATTAACAAAAGAGTGTGCACCATCTTTGATCTTCTTCTTTTGACTCTTATAAGGAAAAAGGTGTTGAAGTGAAAAACGAAAGACGAACTTTTCTGGTTATTGGAATCTTTATTCTAGTTGTATTATTCTCAGGATGTGTTACAGGAACAGATCTAAAATTAGTTCAATCACCCCTTAGGGAAAGGACAGAGGTGTTTGTTATTTCAAATGCTAAAGTTGATGCAGAATTAGCTATGCTGACAGATAAACCTACTGCAGTTCAACTGAGAATTGAAAATAAAACAGATGAAGTTCTTGTTTTCATAACCGATTACTCATCTTACTCTTATGATTCTGGTACTTCTTATAAATTGGTTCCTGGTGAAACTAGAAAAATTGACTCCGCAAAATCTCAACCAAATATCACCATTGCTCCCAAAAGTAAATTCCGAAAAGATTTTTATATTGCCGAAGAACACCTTCCAATTATATCTAGTCTAGAAAATGCCAAAATCCTATTCGGTTATAAAATAGAAGGCGATGAAGATTTTTTAATTTTTACGCACAATAACCTTGTTAAGGGTACAGAATCACCAACCGAAAAAATCGTATATACAGTCAATGATACTGTGGTAACAGATAATATAGTTGGAACGGTTGAGGCAAAAAAAACAAATTGGAATCCTTTATTTATCAGTTCAAAAGAAAATCGCCAGCAAAAGCTTTTTGAAATGGCTTTGGAAAAAGCAAAAGTCCAATATGGTAATGAGGCGACTATAGTGAATGTCAAATATCATGGCTCGTGGTCACCACTATCTTTGCTGTTTTATTTTTCATCTCTAGGTTGGGTTGAGAATGCCTCTATTTCTGCTGATGTGATTACTTAAGGCTAATTAGTAGAATATTCTGTGCCGGTTTAGGGAACCTTCACCAATGATAATGCCTTTCGATGCAGGTGATAGATGTAATCAGTGCTGTAGTTCAGTTGTGCTGCAATCTGCTCCCAAGTCATGAAGGTCAGGTAGCGCATCTCAAGCAAAGTTTCACACTCCATGCTGTTGATGCTCCGTATCGTTTGTCCTATTTCAATTTTCAGCTGCATCAGGTTAGCAATGCCTGTGTTGATCTCCTTCTCCAGGTCCACAATACGGACTACTGCTTCCTCTACAGGGGAACGTCGTCGCGATGGATTCTTTGGCATCTCGGAGATCTCAGTCGAAACATAGACTGCATGGGCCTTGAGCCAGTCGAGTTGGCGTTCCTTGGTCTTGATGCGCTTGTCCAGATACCATGCCTGGGACAGATATTCTTTTGGTTTCATGCTCTCATCTCCTGTAGGTGTACTTTGGTGAAGTCTGGGTTGATGTCGCACAATAGGGCGAACCACTGTCCGTCGAAGAATTCCTCGACCTCGCACTTTATTTCCAACGCGTATTGGTAATCAGGGTTTTCATCCAATAGGGACACGGCCTTGCGCCAGTCGGTGACGGCCCGCTCTATGATCGCTGCAGCCAGCAGTCGCATGCTTTTCTCACTCACTTGTTGCCTCCTGTCAGTTCTGCCTTCACCGCTTCTATCAATGCATCCTGGGTCTGTGCCTTTCCTGACAGGACCTTCATTACTCGTTCATCTATAGTCCCTGCAGCAATGAGGTGCTGGACCACTACGGTCTCGGATTTCTGTCCTTGTCGCCACAACCGTGCAACGGTCTGCTGGTAGAGTTCGAGGCTCCAGGTCAGGCCGAACCAGATCATAAAGTTGCCGCCGCTTTGTAAATTGAGCCCATGCCCTGCCGATGCAGGGTGGATCAACCCAATTTGTAATTTGCCTTCGTTCCATAAGCGGATGCTCTCACTTGAGTCCAGGCAGGAGAATGGCACTTTCAGCTTTGCAAGCCTTGCTGTGATCCTCTGTAGATCATGCTTGAACCAGTAGGCCACCAACACGCTCGCCCCGTTTGCAGCCTCGATGATGTCTTCCAAGGCATCGAGTTTACGCTGGTGTAGGGAGACCGTCACCCCATCATCAGTGTAGACAGCCCCGTTAGCCAGCTGCAGCAGCTTGCTCGAGAGGCTTGCTGCATTGGCCGCAGTTACCTGCCTTTCAGGAATCTGCAATACGAGATCTTTTTTCAAGCTGTCATAGCCTTTGCGTTCTGCCTCAGAGAGGGTCACCTTGTATTCGGTTGAGATGAGAGCCGGCATCCTTATATGGTCCTGAGCCTTCATGGAGATCGTGATGTCCTCGATCGCCTGGTAGATCTTCTCCTCGGATCCTACAGCCGGCTTGTAGCTGAATATCACCTGACCGTTGCGCCTGTCGGGGACGAAGTAGGCTTCACGATAGGCTGTGATGAACCTGCCCAGACGTACTCCCATATCCAGGAGCTTGAACTGGGCCCAGAGGTCTATCAGCCCGTTGCTTGCAGGAGTCCCGGTAAGACCTACGATGCGTCTTACCATCGGACGTTTTTTCATCAGGGCCCTGAACCGTTTTGCCCGGTGGTTCTTGAAGGAGGACAGTTCGTCGATGACAACCATATCGTAATTGAAGTCAAACCCGCTCTCCTCGATGAGCCACTGGATGTTCTCGCGATTGATGATGTAGAGGTCGGCCTTCCTCTTCAATGCACCAATTCGCTCGGCAGTAGTACCCACCGCAACAGAAGTCCTGAGGTCTTCAAGGTGATCCCATTTTGCAATCTCTGCAGGCCACGTATCCCTTGCAACCCTGAGAGGCGCAATGATCAGGACCTTGTGCACGAGAAAGCAATCGAAGAGCAGGTTGAATACTGCGGTCAGGGTGATGACCGTTTTTCCCAGACCCATCTGCAGCAATACAGCAGCAATGCTGTGTTCCTCTATGAATCTGCTCGCATATTCCTGATAGTCATGTGGTGTGTAGGTCATCAAGTATCTCTCCTATCATCTCTGTCGAATCCAAAACATAGACATTGAACCCAAGGCCCCGGAGCATCTCGAGGCGCACCTTTTGCAATGGCCTGGGCTTCATGCCAGGAGCCTTCACCTCCACAAATGCAATCCTTCCTTTTGGCAGGAGGAGCAGACGGTCGGGCATTCCATCAAGGCCAGGACTTACAAACTTCACAGCCCGACCTCCCATCTCTTTTACTGTCTTTACAAGTTGCCTTTCGATTGTTTTTTCAAGCATAAAAATTCCTTTCGGGACAAGATGGACGAGTGTGACCAGGTTTTCCTATACGCGCGTATATACGTGTACATGCGCTCATGTGCGCCCCTTTTTCCTCTTTTTTCTCTCTATATGGAATATCTTGTCCACTTGTCCTTATAGGTCGTAGACCCTTTTCATGTAGTGAATTGCTCTCAGGACAATCGCCGGACAACTCTATCTTGTGGTTGTCCCTCATGCATTCTTGTCCCAGCAATAGCAGCGTTGTCGTCCATAGATAGGGATGCTTGTCCGTTTGTCCATCTTCCACTTGTCCATCTTTTGCATGATGGCCGCTATCTCATACGAGTCTGATTTCTTCATCATTGCAGGGTCCTTGCCAAAGCATTCGGTCCAGATTTCCATGTTGCAGACGAGCTGTCGTCTGACGGTGCCGCCATTGTTGAAACCTGAGAGATAGTCTCGGCGCTGGCCCAGTTCCATCTGGTCCCAGGTATCTGGGAGAAGGGTATCAAGATACTCCCTGACCAAGCCCTCACGTTCGTCCAATTCCATAGCCTCATCCTGTTCTTCGCTGGCTATCAGCACCTCATCCCCTTCGAGGAAAAGGTTCTCACCCAAGTGGTAGAGAAATAGGGCCTCAGCCCAGATCTGCTCCACCTCTTCACGTCTGAGGTCCCAGGGTTTCTTCAGGGTGTTTCCGGACACCTTCACTGGCCAGAACCGGCGGTTACCGGTGATGTCCCGCAAAAATCCTGTTTCCGCATTCGTGGTTCCCACCACAATGCTTTGGCGCGGATGACTTTCGACGTTCACCCCATAGCTTGCCCTGTACTTGTCATCAGTGCGGCTAATGAAGCTTTTCACCGTCTCGATGTCAGCCTTCCGCATGCCTGCGAGTTCCCCAAGCTCAAGGATCCAGTATCCCTGGAGTTTCTCAGGTCCGCTCTTATCTTTCATATCGGTGAGTGTCAGGCTGTCTGAGAACCATTTCCCGCCAAGGCGAGCGAAGAATGTGGACTTTCCGATCCCCTGGGGCCCCACTATGATAGGTACCTGATCAAACTTGATCCCAGGCTCATGGACCCGTGCAACTGCAGCTACAAGGGTCTTTCGTGATACTGCCCGGGTATATGGATTGTCATCCGCACCAAAGTAATCAACCAATAGGCTTTCAACCCGTTCGTTCCCATCCCAGAAGGGGAGGCTAGCAAAGTAATCTTTTACCGGATGGAAGGCTCTTTCTGCTGCAACCGCCAAGACTGCATCCTTGGTCTTTGTCGGTGAATACAGGCCATAATGCTTTGAGAGATACACTTTCAATGCGGCATTGTCTGAGTCACTCCACCCTGATTTTACCTGTGTCCAGGGAAGATCAGACTTCGTATCAATTCCATCACGATGTGAGTTGAAGGCAATTCCATTGAGGGCTCTGTCATAGCGCATGATGGTAACAAGGTTGTCCAGGGTATCTTTCACAGCCCCCTGCTTGTTGAGCTCAAGGCCTGTTTGCCAGTCCTCCTCTTCAGAGAAATCCTTGCCGGCCTTAATCGAGCGTTCCTTGGCCAACATTGCTTTCACTGCTTCATCCTCAAGGGCTAATTTTGTCATTTCCATGAATGATCGTTTGCCGCTTGACTTTGAGTCTGCATCCTCGTCAAGATCCCCAAACAGGTGGATCCTTACCAGGTCAAAGGCATTCAGGAGCTTACCGGAGGCAGGGTCAGAAGCATGGTGGGAGTAGGCGAACTTGTCATTGTAGATTACAACCCCGGCACTTGAGTCGGCAGGAATATAGTCATATCTCCCTTCGGCTGCTGAGGGTGTATAGCGGTCACCCAGGTACTTTGCAATAGCCTGCTGGATTGTGTATGCCCGGCAAAAGGCACCGATGACCCCTGGCTTTGTCAGCGGATCTTCCTGCCTTTTTCCATTGTGCTTGTGAATGGTGCTCTCGCGGCTTGAGGTGGGAAAGAGCGACCAGTCTTTCCAATGTGGATGGGATCGGAGGTATGCATCAGGGTCGAGCCAAGGCTTGTCGGCCTTCTTGAAAATGAATTCTCCGTTTGCAGGAGTGGTGGGCCAGTACATCAGCTGATGCGGTCGGTATGAGCATTCGTCAAACTGGTCAATGCCTAAGCTATCAGCAAAATAACGGGCGATTGCAGCATGTTCATCCGGGGTGACATCACGGCTTAAGGGTACGATGATCCTGGCCCGAGGAGCCTTGGGGGTATGCCCATGGGTGGAATAGAGGCATGCGGCGTATGGGCAGGCATCTTCAAAAGAATCCAGGAGCGCCAAAGTTGCATGATCTGCATCGAGGGTGAGCATAGAGCGGCCCACAACGGCTTCACGCTTTCTGCGGTTACCCTTGAGCTGTCCCCCAACGAAGCCACCCTTGTCCTTGATACGGTCGCGTTCCGCTTTGGAGAGCTTAGGATATTCCTCAACAGACTCGGTTGTTCGTATGGTGTTCGACAGTCTTTCACAAAGGTCTTCGAACGTGATGGTCTTATTCGACCATATTTTTGCAAAGCAGCTGTTGCCAAAGGCTATAGGGAGGTTGCGCATACCACACCCTCCTTCGCATAACGATGGTTTCTCTTCATATCCTATCTCCTCGGTTACTACCGAGAAAGCGTACCCCAAGGATTTCTAAAAAGAGTCGGGATGTAATTTTTCACATAGTAGAAAAAATGTGTTAGGATGCTAAGGGATAAAAATAAATAGAAAATAAATATTGGAGTTTCTCTATGAAAAAAAATGGATCAGTGACAATCATGGTAATACTAGCATTAATCTTGCTTTCATCATGTGCATCTACACAATTTGATAGAACCTTATTACAACCTAGTGAATATTCACTTTCACCAAAATTGCCAAAACTAGAAATCATTGGTGCTGAAACAGTCTCTCTAGGAGCATCTAACCAGGTAGAGTCGAGTTCGATACTATATACAATCTTTAGAAGAGAAGTAGAGAAAAATATTTGTGAGTCAGTTGGAATCCCTGCTGGATCAATTCAGATGGATCTGATTTATTATGACGTACAACAGAGGCCTGGTTTTACTAGTAAGAACCTGGCTACTTTGGAATTTGATATCAGGATTATTGATAAGGACAAGAATGAGATTTGGGCAAACACATATTCAGGTGAGCTTAATGACTCTGACTCTAGCTTGGCTTGGACTTTAAATTTTTCTGATGCAGCTGCGAACAATGTGACATCTAAATTAGCCCATTTATTGATTGAGCAATTGAAGTCTGATCTTCAAAAGGATAATGAAAAAATAACCCAATGGCTATAAATTAAGTCATTTCTTAGAAATCTTTAATGATTCTAGCTGGTATTTATTGAGGATAAACAAATGCAAAATGAAACAGAGCATGTATTCGTGAGTATTGATCAGTCTGATCTTGATGAACTAAAACGAGAGATAAGAAAATCAAAGGCTAACTTTGGATGTATAGTTTTATTGTTGTTTCTTATAGTTATTGGATTAGCCTACTTAAGTATCAGCGTGTATCAAGAAACCAACTCCAACAAGATATTTGATTCCACCAGCAGCGTTTTGATTGTAGGAATTGAACCAGAAGATTCAGATGATTCTGATTGTTCTGATGCTAGACAAGTTGAAAACGCTTTAACTAGTGGTGGTATGATACAACTTAAATTGTCTGGTGATTTTCTCAAAGAAGCCATGGGAAGTGATCTTTATGGAAATTATGGGGCTGCTAATTCTAAGGGGTATTATTATATCCTTGGTGCAGTATTGAATTATGTAGCTAGTCGAAGCTGGACCTTGATACAAGGACCTTCTTCTGGATTGGCTAATGTATATTATTTTATACAATAGGACATGAATCTGTTTAATAAATCCAAGTTACAATGGCAAATCATTAGCCAGGCTCGAATCTGGCTTAATCCAAGGAAAGAAATCTGGAGTATTTATTAGTACGAGCTGCAGTGGTATAGCTTATCTGATTATCCCTCCATCTTCTTTTGAAGTTTTTGTTTTCTCTCTTCAAATTCTTCAACGGATTGACCGTATTCAATTGCTTTGTTACAAATTTCTATTGCCTTTTCAAAAGCTTTTTGTTTTTCAAAAATTATAGCTAATCTTGAAAATGCGGTAATATTTCCATCAAATCCTTGTTCCTCTACCTTCTTGATTTCAGCATTCAAGTTCTTTTTATCAGAGAAGGAAGCGAATTGTTTTATTCTTTCAATTTCTTCAGCCACATATGCTTCATTCAATTCAGATAATGAATTGATATCTAAGGTACAATAACTAATGCATTTGTTTAGATATTCTTCACCAAGAGACCTGTATTTATAATAAAAATTTTGCAGAAATATATATGAAAAATGCCTGCGGACTGGATTGCTTTTATTTTTCGATAACTCAGTCAATAATTCCTTTTCCTGTTTTTTATCAAAGACGATCCGCTTTTGTTTTTTTTCAGGAACTTCTTTCTGAACAGGCTGTTTCCCTGATTTTCTCATTTCTGCAAGTTTTTCTTTTACTGCGTCATGTGCAACTTCCAAGAAATTATGCATTTCCTTTTTCAATTTGAAATTCTCTGAGAGTAGGGGTATTGGAATAGATTTATCAATAATAGATACATTTGCAAATATCCCAACTTCTTGCTTCTTGATTTTTTTGATTTCAGCGGGTGTTAGATACCGTTTTAAATCTACAGCCTCAATGCCTGTTTTATCGATAATAGCTGTCTTTAAACTTTCTGAAAATAAGTCAGGATATTTCCTGATGTAATTTGTATTGTTGAATTCAAATGTTTTTGCCATTCGCATAATATCCTTTGGAAGCAGAGGCAAATCAAAACTGAAATAGCAAATAAGGAATAGGTTGTCCGAGAAAGCGAATTCATGTTCCTTATCTAATGATTGTATAAATTTTAGGACTAGGTCTCCTCTCTGGTGAATCATACATGACAAAATAATAGCATTTGCAGAATAGGATTGGAATGATTTATTAGTGTGTACATCTCTTAACTTCAAGATAACATCTATAGCTTTTTCAAAATTGCCAAGAAGGAGATGCCTTTCTAATCCATAATATAAAATGAAGACAAAGCCAATATCGATTGATGGATTATAGGGGTTTGCAAGCAGAGTAAGATAAACCCACTTTTGTTCTGGCGTCAGACCTGAATATGTAGGGTAATAAGGTGGCTTTTCGATATCCCCTATACTTCGAGCTGGGGAAATATTTTGGTTAGTATAGATTAGACTCGGATCTTCCTGATTCATAAAAGATATTGTTATTCGAATACCATTTAGGTCAATTGAATTGTTGTTTTCTTGTGTCTGTTTATAGTTTTTGTATTTTCCATTCCCTATCCAGACCAAGTCTCTAAGATCATCATGGATCGTTAATCCTTTAATGGATAAACTTCTGTTCTCATTAGAAGCAATTTCTGAGTTTTGTGGTGTGACTAAAGTTACCTGTTTTTCTTTTTTCTTTAAAAAATTAAACAATCCCATTGTTGACTCCAAAATAATATAGGGTTCATGAATGTGTCTGATCACATCTCAATTCTAAGTCAATTGCAGTATATAATTATACCTGTTGAAGTATAACATATCTCTTTAGCTTCTTGTTATTATTCTTATCAGCGTCAGCACGCATCAAATAATAGAACCTTAAGAACCATTTGGAGTGGATGATTGTGTAGGGTGGGCTTCAATTGGAGTACAATCGCTGCTGAAATATCTCACCTTGTATCCCTTGCAACGTGCCCTGTCGATTTCGATTTTCATCCCGGCACTGATGTGTTCACCAAACACCCAGACCTCTGAGCATTTGCTCATGAGGACAATGCCGAAGAACATTCCAAGGTCACGCTCACTTTGCAGTGAGTCATCAAGGAACTGGGGATAGAGCAGGTGAGGGGTTATCGGAAGATACCCCTTCTCCACAGCAAAACGGCTGTAGCGCCGGGCATTGTAAACATTTTCTTCGATGTTTCCTGCATATGGAGAGCAGATATACACCATGGGGTGATAATCGAAATGCGGCCGCTCCTTTCTTTCAATAGCCTTGATAGCCTCAAAAGGTGTTCTGTCCATGTATCCTTCCTTATTGCGTATGTTCATATCAGTCCTTTTTGTAAAAATTGGTTTCAAAGCCGTCGGCGTTGAGTAGGAGCCCCTGTGCCCAAGTGGGAGTGATGGTCATTGAGACTTCAATGGCTTGTGAATCAGCATTCAAAGGTGCCTCGATCACCACCTCGTCATGGATGTGCATGCAAATCCGATGGTCCTTTAGCTGCAGCATCGCGAAGCACAAGATGTCGCGGCTGATTGCCTGGACAATATTTTCTACCAGCTTTGCGCCATATGTTTCCAAGCGTTCCCATTTCTTGGTCCCACCAATCCCTTCGTAGGTAATGCTCGCCCCTCCAAACTTATTGGTTCCAATGCGCGGTTTCACATAGGCGAGCCTACGGCCGGAGGGTAGGGTGATAAAGAGGAATCCACTTTCATAGGAGAAGCGAATTCCGTGTGTGTCTGTTGAGGTCTTGTCCCTTACAGCTTTCATGGCTGCCTTGTCCACATCCCACCATAGCTTGACGATATTCGGGTTGGATTGGCGCCAAGCATCAACAAGGGGTTTCAGCTCTTCTTCCTTCATCCCTGAGTCCAGTGCTCCCATTGCTTTCAAGGCCCCTACCGATCCGCCGTATCCACAGTTGTGTACGAGTTTTCCCGATACGGTAAAACGATGATGCTTTCCGGCATTTCGTATGTCATAAAGTCGAGGCGAGCGCTGATTATCCGCCAGTTTTTTCTTCTCTCCGTAACAGCCTTCATGGCGTCCGCGATGATGCGATTTCTGTTTGCACCGACAGAAAGCTTTCGGATCACCACCGGATACGAATACGGCCAATGTATCTGCTTGAATTCGCTGAGGACAGTATTGCGCTTGTTTCGGTTGTTTTCCTTGTGGGTTGCGAAGCGCAAGTTGCCTACTTCGTAATCCTTGTCGTTGTCGATGCGATCGATCTCCATCTCCTTGTCCGGCAGTCCTAATTCGCCTATGAGGTACAATCCGGCCTCTTTCACACTGGAAAAGGCAAAGCGGATGCCCCGTGCACCGTAATTGTGATACCCACCGTCCTTCGGATTCTCGCATCGCTGCTTTGCGGCCGTGAGCCTGCGATCGAGCCACATCGGAATCGCCCTCGGCTGGGAACAACGCTGGCATCCCTTTGATTTTCCCCGCGTCAAGTTCGAAAGAACCTGCCATTGGATGCTCAGGCATCCCACACACTGGGTAAGCACATAACAACGGTTCATCTTGGCACTCCATCGTTTCTCCGGCGATATTATCCGCACCCACCCGAATTGCTTTCCCACCATCTCCTGTTTGTACGAGACGTGAGCCGCAGGTGGCGGCGATTCCAAGGTGTACCGGCTCCGATTTCCCCTCGATCCATACGAGATGGTCTGCTGTTGCTGTAAGTCCTCCATAGGTGATTACCTCCCTCCTTCCTTTGTAGACGACGCCCCCATGCGATACCCAGTTCTCACCATCCCACAGCAGATGATCGGTCGTGACGTACTCGATCGGCACCAAGCCTTGGTCGGTGAGCACCATCTGGCCCTCTGCGATGCAGGCGAGCTCGGCCTGCTTGCCCTTCTGCCTCAGGTGCCCGTTCTCTCCGTGCTTGGAGACCTCGCAGTGGAACATGCGTGATGCCGTGGCACAGTAGATATCTCCATTGTTTGCAAAGACCTCCATGCGCCATGTCTCCCCTGCAAGCCAGGAAAGCACCCGTGCCTCAATGGCTGAGAAGTCCGATACAATGAACCTATATCCTTTCCTGGGAATGAAAGCAGTGCGCACGAGCTGGGAAAGCGTATCGGGGACATCACCATAGAGCATCTTCACAGCTTCGTAATCACCGCTTCCCACCAATGCACGAGCAGTACCAAGATCCTCTAAATGGTTCTGTCTTAGATTCTGAACTTGTATCAGCCTTCCTGACCATCTTCCGGTACGGTTGGCACCATAGAATTGGAACATGCCGCGGGCACGGCCATCAGAGCAGGCAGCGTTCTCCATCGCCTGGTACTTCTTAATCGACGACTTGGCAAGCTGCAACCTGAGCTCGAGCACTTCTTGGATCTGCCGGGGTGCATCCTTCAATGCCGCCTTCACATCCTTCTTGCCGAGCGAATCAACCTCGAGCCCGTTTTCCGACAGCCATGTCTTGACCTGGGATACCGAGTTCGGGTTCTCAAGGTCGGTGAGCTCCCTCATCCTGGACATGAGCTCCTGCCGTGATAGGGTATCCAACTCGATGGCACTTCTCACGAGTTCCCCATCGATCAATACGCCTCGGTCGTTGATGCGCTGGTCCAGGTGGTACTCATCCCAGACGGCATCGGGAACCGGAAACCTGGCAAGGCGCTGATGGATGGCCATCTCAACCTCGACATCTCGCCTGTTGTACTCAATGAACAGTCTCCATTTGTCAGGGGCATCATCAGGATCATTCCTGGTGCGCCCGCCGTTGGTGATTGTAGGATTACATGGGGTGCAAAAATATCGTATGAGATCCTTTCCCTCTGAGAGCTTCTGCTTCTCAAGGCCCAGCACAGAGCCCACTCCCATCAGCGATAGGGGCAGGCCCAGATATGCAGACCAGATCATCGTACAGCGCCAGGAGACCGGATCCAGGTAGGTGCCGGTCGGCAATCCCAGGAAACGGGAGAGACAGATGCGTTCGAAGGCAGCGTTGAACGCCCACTTGATGATGCTGCCATCACGTAGGGCCAGTAGAATATCGTCTGGTATACTCTTTCCTTGGGCCATATCAACTACATGGACTTCCTTCCCATCTACAGAGTAGGCAAAAAGCAGGATCTCAAAGTCATCTGCTTCGCAATATCGGTATATCCCACTCTTTGCAAGGTTTGTTGAAGAATATGTTTCAAGGTCTATTGCCAGAAAATTCATGATATATGTCTCCCGTTTACTACCGGGAAACCGTACCCTGTAAAAAAAGACTGCATCTCGGGTGAGCTGCAGTCAGAGAAAAAAAGGGAAGCAAAGATCATGGATGTGCTGATAAGAAGATATTGCTAGGCCAAGAAATCCTCATCATCCTCAGTGGCAAAATCACTCTCTGCGCTTGCCTTTCCACCCAATGGCTCTCCCTCTCTAATGAGCTGCAGATTCTGCAACCCACAGGCGATGCCACGGTTTCCGTTTGAGTTGAATGCATAGAACGTGATAGATGCACGCCCGTAGACTCCTGAGTACACTTGGCTGCGATCCAACACAGGATTACAGGCGGAATCGACGATGCCTGGAGCCGTATTGCTGTTGGCATTGATGAAATATGCGTTCTCGTAAGCCGGGTCATCAGGTCTGTCGATATCCCCATCACGCAAGGGAGTCTTCAAGGATCCGAGAGAGGGGACAGACTTGCCGTTTCCCTTCAGCTTTGTCTCTCCTTCCTTGTAGGCGGCCTCTATGGCAGCCTTGATCTTTTGGACGGTCGTCTTGTCGCTTTTGGGGATGATGAGTGACACCGAGTACTTGGGAGTCCCTCCATTGATGGATTTCGGTTCCCACACATTTGCGTAGGACCATCTGGTGTTCTTGCCTGTGATGACTTTCAAGGGGTTTGCGATTGTTGACATTATTTTTCCTCCATATCGTCAAAGTCGTTGATTGTGATAGCCGGTCTCTTGTCGCTTTCCGGTACGAGCGTCGGTTTGCCTTTGGGCTTATATATGAATGAGCCCAAGATTTCATTGAAACGCGATCTTCCCAGCAACTCGGTCATGGCCGTGATACCCAGTACCTTATGGGCATAGGGATCAAAGCCAGCTTCGCTGACGGTCTTTGCAACGGATTCCTCATCGGTGTACTGCCGTACTGAGCGACCTTCCACCAGCTTGAAGCCCTTGAGTGTTCCTCCTCTACTCAATACCGAAAGACCATACCCCTTGATGTCACTGACCCAGGATGCCAGTTCATCAGCCTTGGTCAGGATGTCGGCGATTTCCTCATCGCTGAGGAGTGCAGGTTCGGTGAATTCGTAGCGGGCAAGCTCCAGGTTCTCCTCAGCCCTCTTGCGGCATGTGGCCTTCACCTTGCAGAACTTGCAGTGTGGTCCGGAGCAGAATTCACCTTCACCCTTGAAAGCGAGTTCAGCCCTTGGCTTGAGGTAGGAGACTGCCCAGGTGGTGAGTTCTTCTGTGGTGAGTGTGAATGTACTTATGTTGGCGAGCCGGGGCTGGAATACAGTCATTGATACCTCATCCACTTCATACAGGGGGCCGAACATTTCAAGAGCTCCCAAGGCATACAGCATCATCTGGGTGTTTTGCTCAGCAGAGACTGACACACCTTTCCCATACTTGAAATCGATGATATGGAGGCTCTTGTCGGCGATGATGACGCAGTCTCCGGTACCTGAACACTCCGGTACAAACGTGCTGATATCCAGGCGCTGCTCTGTTAGGATGAGAGGATCCTTGCCAGCGTCCTTTTCTTTCTGGAGGGTTTCCAACACAAAGGTCGCATATTCTTCAGCGCAGCTTTCCATCTCTTCACTGTAGTATTGCAAGGTTAGCGTTGGATTCCCTGACTCCAATCCAAGGGCCTTGTTTACCTTGAACTCACATAGGGTATGGGCCTCTGTCCCTTCCGCAGCAAAAACACTTGCCTTGTCCTCGATATCCGCACAGAGCCTTGCCGAAGGCGGGCACATCGTCCATCGGGATGATGAGGAAGGGGAGAGGAGTGCATGACTACTCATCTCCGATCCTCCTGATATCCCTGAGGAATCCCGGGTAATTGGATGGTTTCAAATCCTCCAGACTGGTTGCATAATGGTGTTCGAATATGGCCGCTATCTGGTCTTCCAAGCCTCTTTTGGATTTCTCTCCAATTGCCGCCTTGAGATCATCAAGGGTGGCACCGAGACACAACGCATCGTCAGCGAGGTCCTTGTAGTTTGCTGCCTCGATGGCTGAAAGCTTGTCTGCTCCATACTTCCCAAGCAGCATCCGTACCTGTTCGGTGTATCCCTCCCTGGATTTTTCTGCCAGGATCTTGCGCACATCAGTCAAAGACAAGGGGATTTCCTCTTTCTTTGGTCCTGTACCGGTATCGGGCTGCTGATCGAACAGGTCAGGTTGCATATCTTTTTGGGTTGCTTGCGAAGCAATATCCTGCTTCTCCAACAGCTGAGCTGTCCTCTCAATCGCTTCAGCAAGGGATCTGAGCCCCTTCGCCCCTTCAATCAATAATCGGGTTGTGTCTTCCATCTTTTGTACCTCCTCGCTGTATTTCGTGTATCTCCACGCTTGTGACGCTTTTGCCTGGAGTGAGTACGAGCACCTCGCTGTACTCTCCGAACAGGAGACGCAGCAGCCTTGCCGGGATTTTCCGGCCACGGCTGCCCAGCACCCCTTGGGTCCCCCCGTCTCCTTGGGCCACATTGATCTGGACCCTGTGTTGAAGTTTCATTTCGTATCTCCATTGCTGTACGGGGCTTCCCCCGGAGGCGGCTATGGCATTGTTGTCATCCATCCGCTCCCTCTGCTTAGTACCGGGAAACCGTACCCACTGGTGCAAACGGGGATTATGCATCCCCGAATTTTTCTGCGTAGAGTGTCTGGATGCGTTTGATCATCTTTCTCCTGCGACTCCTGATGGCGTTGTCGGTGGTTCCTTCCTCCTTTGCGATA
>Ga0265295_1002155_pt1 | contig 32215 bp, 44 predicted proteins | sample Munlansysbiofilm_FD_192503 | JGI IMG/M metagenome (GOLD analysis project Ga0265295, IMG submission 192503) | Leachate microbial communities from a municipal landfill in Southern Ontario, Canada - Methane capture system biofilm | ecosystem: Engineered > Solid waste > Landfill > Unclassified ... | reverse complement strand
GGGGCACTAATCAGCTAATCTCTTTTCCGACCGAAGAAGAGATACTCCTTTCACTCAAAGAAAATCCGAAGCAAAACTTTATTGCTCCATATCTTCCGCCTGAAAAATTTTCTAATTATTTTATAATTAGAAAATTAGAAAATTTAAAAGGCTTACTTACAACTCAACAACACACAGCAGGACTTGAAGAACATATTATTTTAGAACAAAATTTGGGCATAAGTGTAATAAAAAGTGAATTAACTTTTAATGACCTTGCGGGTGCAAAAAAATTAAAAGAGTGGACTAAAAAATTCCAAATAGCAGAAGAGCAAGGCTACCGTTCTAAAGGTATCTTTTCTGTTGGACTTCCTGGAACTGGAAAAACTTTTTTTACTCAATGTTTAGCAGGAGAATTGCAAAGACCTCTTATTATTTTAAATCTTGCATTTTTACAAGCAAAACCAAACCCTATACAAGCATTAAATGGAATTTTTGAATATCTAAACGAAACAAACTCTAAACAGATAATTTTGATTGATGAAATTGAAAAAATGGTAGGAACTGGTGAAGACCCTTTAACTGGTAGATTAATGACTATTTTATCCGATTTATATTCAAGTGCAGGAGAATATAAGAAATTAGATATTCTAGTTCTTGCGACTGCAAATAACTTAGATGCAATTTTAAAATATCAACCTGCATTATTAAGACGCGGACGATTTGACGAGTTGTTCTTTCAAAACACTCCTCTAATTGACGATGTAGAAGAGTATTTTAAATTATATATAAAAAAATATAATTTAAGTGCAGTTATAAATCTTTACGGATTAGAAGAATTAATCAATAATATATCAAAAACATATGAATCAATAAATCTACAAGCTAAAAATTTTATTTATACACCTAGCGAAATCGCAACTTTCTTTAAAAAACTTAATTTTGAGCGAATGGCAGGAGTAGAAATAAACAAAGAAGTAATCGAAAGAACAATACTTGAAATTGTACCTATTTCAAAATCAGCTCAAGAGGGTATAAGTAAAATAATTGCTCAAAAAGAGCTTTTTGTGGAGATTTAAAATGAATTTTACAAAAATGCCTTATTTTTTTTGGTTAATGACTAAAAAAGAGTTTTTTATTTCTCAAAATAAAATCTTTATAAATGATGTTGAATATTATTTAAAAAGTAAAAATAAATATATCTTCTTGCTTTTGAGATATTTACCTTTTTTTATAGTTTTTGGATTTACATTCAATCAATATGATTTTAACCTAACAAACGAAAAGATTATACATTATGCAGGAGCAATATTAATGTTTTTATCTATCGTTCTTTTTAGAAGGATTGGGGAAATTATAGTTTTAATTTCAGTAGTAGTAATTGCTTCTTTGTCAGTTGCTAACTATATAAATGTTGAAAGTATGACTATTCAATTCATTCTTAAATATCTAATTTTTATATATGTTATTTATGATTTTTATAGATATAGAAATTCTGAATTATATGAAATTTTGGAAAACAATAAAATCAAAACACATCTTATTATTTTAAAGGAGAAGAATTAATGAAAAAGATATTAGGAACTATTGCGTTAAGTAGTAGTTTACTTTTTGGGGTTGGAGCTCAAAGCGACAATGAAATGTTTAAACCTGAAACGCTCAAGGCACTAAATGAAGTTGAAGCACAGAAAGTTCCTGATGATATAGCTAAAAATAATTTTTATCTAAATATTAATCCTGAAAACATTAAAAAGTTACAAGAAAAAGATAAAACGATAAAAGCTACTTTAGACAAGTTCGACGGAGCAATTTTAAATTATAAGCCAGTTATTAGACCTATGATAACTAATGATGAGATACAAGTACACCCTTATTTTAGTACGACTATTTTGTTACCAGTTGGAGCAAATATATCATATACAGATATATCAATAGAGCCACAAATATTAAAAGCTGAACAAAATACTATTTTAATTCGTATGAAAAAAGATTTTGAAATTGGAAATCTAACAGCAATATATAAAATTGGTGAAGAAAACTATGTGATGAACATAATGCTTAAGAGATATGACCGAGCCTTAACAGATGAGAAATTATCTTTAGTGTATAGCTATCAAAAATTGAATGTAAAAAGTGATTTAGAGGTTATGTCAGAGTATGTAAGAACTTATGGAAAATATCCAACTGAAAAAATATCTTATGTATGGTTAGACGGTATAACTTATCGTTTAATAGAGGACAAAAATAATGGTACTTTGATGTTCAAAGATAAAAAATATTTAGTAGATATAGGAAATGCAAGATGAAGTTAAATACTGAAAATATTGATTTAGGAATAAACAATAAAAGTAAAAATAAGAAATTAAGTAAACAAACAGTTTTACTTATTGGTGTGGTTGTTCTTTTTATTCTAACGATTGTATTTGTATTCAATCTTGAAGATAAAACAAAAATAAATGATGTCAATAGTGTAAATAATAACTCTACTAAGATGAATGATAATCAAATTGATACAAATAAAATTAATGCGATTGCAGCTTTTAAAGAAGCTGCTAAAACTTCATCAGTAGAACAAACTAAACCGCCTTTGCAAGTTCAAACACAAGAGCAAGAACAAAGTAATCAAATTGATACAAATAAAATAAATGCAGCAGAAAATCAAATAATTAATACTCAAGCTCAAGAGCAAGAACAATATCCAACTTTAGCAGAGACAGATTTTTTAGTAGAGGAAAATCGAGCTTTAAAAATGAGGATTGATAATCTTGAAAAAGAAAACCAAAATCTTAGAATGCAAAAAATAAATACAAAAAATCAAGTTAAAAACGAAGATAAAAATTCTAAGAATGAAGATAAGAATATTCAAAATGAGATGAAAACTTATTTGAATAGTATTAAATCTGAAATTAGATTAAAAGGGAGCAATTTTCATTTTGCAGGTAAAAATTATTATGTAGGCGACAAAATAAATGGGTATGAAATAAGAGATATTCAAAAAAACAATATTAGAACTTGTAACCAAGATTGGTGTTATACATTATTTTTATAAGGGTTAGATGTGGAAGAATTAGAAGAACTTAACAAAGCAATTAAAGAACTTCGAGAAGATATTAATTTACTCGCAATGTACTTTAAAAAAATAACACAAAAAAATGATGAAACCTTTGATAGCATAAATAAAGATTTAAAATCAATAGAAAAAGATATAGCGAACAAAATGCAAGAGATTGTTAGAAAAGCAAATAGTACAGTAGTAAAAAATGATGTTACTTATATACAAAATTTAATAAAAGATGATTTTAAAGAAATGCAAACAAATCTTTTAAATCAAATTGCACAAATCATAAATACATTAAGAGGAGAAAATAAAAAATGAAAAAGATAGTTTTAGCAGCTGCATTATGCAGTAGTTTTGCAATGGCAAATATTGAAGATTATAAAAGAGGCTTTGAGGCAGCTATTGAAAGTATGAGATTACAAATTAATCTCAATAATGTAAATGCAGAAAGAATAGTATTTAAAAATGAAAATGTTTTATATATAAACATTAAAGGGCTCGATAGTACAAGCGTACTGTTAATACAACATTTGGCAAATACAAACTCATTCCAGGAAGTTTATATATCTAAAGATAAATTGTTTTTAGGTAGCTTTGAGAGAGAAGCAGATGCAATTAAATATAAAACTAAAGCTGAAAGTATTTTAGGGGAAAGAGTTTATATTGCTTCTAAAATGGATTTCGTGAACGAACATACTAATCCGCTTTTCTTTAAAGATTTTTACAACAATTTAATTAGAAAAGATAACACTATTCTAATCAGAGAGCCAATTTACATAAAAGAGCCAGTAAAAGAAATAAAAGCTCCAGTTAAAAAAGTTGTTGCAGTTCCTAAGAATTTTTCATTAAAAAATGGAATGGCACAATCTTATTATTTGCCTGAAAATGAAACAACAGCTCAAGCAAAGAATTTTAATGAGGGTGAGATTAGAGCAACTGATACAAAATTTGAATATGAAAAAAGTTATAAAACAAGTGATGGAAAAGAGTTTTTAAAAGTTAAAAATCAAAATATATTTTTTCTAAAAGAAGATGTGAGATTTTAAGATGAAGTACATAATTAAAATCTTTATTCTTGTTTTTATAGTTACAGTTTTTGGTGGTTGTAGTGGAAAAGTACAAACAAATCCTATCCCTGAAGAAAGAAAATTTACTTTACCTACTACTATTAAACAATATAACAACTCAATCAGCAAAGAGTATATAACTGATTTTAGAGAGTATGCAAATAAAAAGCTTAGAGTTGAAAAGTTCAATCTTATTGAAGCAAATAAAAAAGTAGAAGTAAACAATAACAATGAGACTAGATTTTGGAATAGTGGTTATATTAAAGGAGCTACTAAATGAAAAAGATAGTTTTAGCAGCTGCATTATGCAGTAGTTTTGTTTTTGCAAACGAGGGAAATAACATAATAAGAAGTTCTGCTTATGGTGATGAAGTTGTAAATGAAAATTCTTTAGGAAGTATAGATAGAGGAAAAAAGAAATATTTTGAAGATGAAGCTTTATTTAATTTTATATTGTTAAACAATAGTTTAAATCAAACTCCTTATGAAGTTGATAAAAAACATAAATTTGAGACTGTTTCAATGGTAAATAAAAAAGTAGAAACTCAAAATGAAACTACAAAAGAAGATAACAAAAATGTTGAGAGTTTAACAGTTGTTGGATATTGCAATATCGCAGATGACATTCACATTAATGTACAACCAATGAGTAGTTATCTTGATTGTAATACCAATATTGGAACAATTAAAGTATTTGGAAATTTAACACCAGTAAATGAGATTAAATCTATTATATTTGACCCACAATATATAGATTATAAAAAGACGAGATTTAAAGTTTTAGCAGGTGCAAAAACAACAAATGAAGCAAGAACAAGTTACAACATAGCAACTTTTGTTAATGATAGAAAAATTGCTGAAATAGGATTAGGAAGTACAATCGTAGCAGCTGATGAGATTAAAACATCAACGCACGAATATTTACAAGCACTTCAAGAAAGTAAGAGAGAACAAAAAACTGATTATATAACAAGTGGTAATGATATTGTAGCAGTTCAAAATACTAATACAGCAAAGCCAGACCCTGCTGATTATTACTCAACGGCACTAATTAATATAACGGCAGGAGTAGTAAAAACGACAGCGGAAGTATTTAAAAAAGACTTACCATATCTTTATGAGATAGCTAAAAATTCAAAAATATATTTAGATTTAAAAATTGACAAAAACGGAGAAATAATTAAATGAAAAAGATAGTTTTAGCAGCTGCATTATGCAGTAGTTTTGTTTTTGGTGGAAATACAACAGAGGATTTCTTTTATCAAAGTGGTTATGAGCAAGGGCAAAAAGATGGTTTTGATAAAGGAGTAAGAGAAGCTTTTATAGTTGCAAAAAAAGTCCTGGACGAATACAAAGAAGAGATTAGAGCTTATGAAATAGGAAAATATCTTGTAAAAGATAGTTATTTAACAGCTCCTAAATTATATCAAGTTTTAGGCTCAAATGCAGAAAGTGTTAGATTAGAAGTTATGAAAAGTAGAATTGAGAAAGAGTTAAATATTGAGGAAATTTTTTCTAAATTTGGAACTATTCCAACACTAAATAAAGTTGATGACCTGAATGCAAATATTAGAAGTATTGATGAAATAAATAGTGTAAATATTGCAAATAGAGACAATATTTTAAATTTACCAGGTGAAGCTGATAAAAACGACAAAATTATAACTGTATCTATTGAAAAAAATTCTAAGAATGAAGAAATTTTAAAATCTTCAAATGCAGTTTATAGTCTTGACGGAGATAGTGAAAGATTTAAGGTTATGTTCTTTACGAGAACTGAAAAAGACAATTTTTGTAATAACTTTAAAATTTGTAGGTAATTAAAAATAGAAAAATAAAAGGACAAAAAAATGAAAGAAAGCAAAGAGTATCAAGCTGAAATGTACTTTGCAAAAAACTGGAAATACATTTTTTATTTTTTGATTATTGTATTACTTTTAGGGATTTGGGGAATTTTTACGATTAGTAATCGAATGACAAATTTAGAAAATACAGTAGCAGAAAATAACGGGAAAGTTGTTCTTACTACAACAGACGGAAGAGCAATAAAAGTAACTAAAGAGCCTATTAGAGCTGAATATTTAAAATCTTATGCAGTATCAACTTTCGTGAATGGTTTTATAGTTGGAAGAGCAAATATTACGAATAATTTTGAAGAGACAAAATTTATGAAAGCTAGTGATGTAATTAAAAATGCTCCTAATCTTCAAAATATTTGGACGAACTTTATTAAAGACGAAAACAAAATGGTTAAAGGGAAATTCTTAAGTTATTTGAATTGGTTAATTAATGCAATAGCTCAAGATAAATTACCTGAATTTATAGCTATTCAGAATTATACAGTTGATAAATATGAATATGAGGGAAATCAATTCAAGGTAGAAATAAATGTGTATGTAAATGCACAAAGTTATATTTTATCTTTAGGTAAATATGTAAGCAGTAAAGGAGTAATAAAAATTGAGGGTGAGGGAACTTTTAATTTAAGTGATAGTGCAGATAACAACCCTTATGGAATGAGTATTGATAATTTTAAAATTCAAATGGTAACTAAAGGCGAATAAATGAGTATAGCTAAACAATTTGATAGTTGTATTGTTAGTAAATTTCTAGCACCTCTTGAAAGTATTTTTAATACATATTACGCAAACAAAGGTTTAATTGTTAATTATGTTTTAGAAGATAGCATAATGATAAATACACCTTTTGCAGAACTTTTTGGAGTAGAAATAACGGGCGATTATAATGTTCCGCAATATATAGGGAATGACTTAGTAGAAAAACTAACAAATGATTATAAAAAAGATACAAAAGGATTTTTTTGGTATGTGATACATAAACAAGGTTTTTATCAAAAACAGTACATTTTCTCTTACAATAAAGACCTAGTTGAAGAGATAGGAGATTTCTTTGCTGCTAAGCTTTTAAATGGTAATGATTTAGCAAATATAATTCTTGATTTATATTTAAAAAATTATTATTGGATAGAAGATAAAAAAGTACATAAAACGATTGATATTGATTTTACAACTGATAGCTTAGTTTCTAGTTTCAGAACATTTAATAAAATAGCAAAAGAAAATATATACTCAAACATAAATCAAACAGATTTATTTCAAGCTTATAAGCCTTTGGATATTAGAAAAACAGATGTTCAAAAGTTGCTAAAATTAAAATTCGACGGCTCAATTTGGAACTATTTTGATTTAACAGATAGTACAGTTAAAAATCATATTGAGATATTAATCGCAAATGCAAGAGCAGGTGGAAATGTTCAATATTTCTTAGATTTAAAAGAAAATTTTAACAATAATAATATTGATTTAATGGTAACAAATTCAACACTACATATTAGTAATTATTCTAAAAAAATTATTGGAACTATCTCAAGTTGCTTAAAAAATGATTATATTAGAAAAGATATAAATAGGGTAGAGACACTTAGAAAAACTCCTCTAAAATACAGAGATGCACAATTTGACTATCTTGTACCTACATCGCACTTATATAATTACATTTCAAGTGTTCACAAAAGAGTACCTAGCAATGCTGATATATGGGGATATGACAAAAATGATAGCTTCATTTCTTATTCATTCACAGAAGAAAACGACGCTCCACATTTTATGATTATCGGAGCTATTGGAACTGGTAAATCTTTTCAAAAGCAATTAATTATTAGTCAAATCATAAATTTAAACTTTGAGACTATGATTGCTGATTATGGAAATTCTGAAATTAGAGATTATGATATTGGTTTTAGTGATGAGCTTTTTGTTAAAGCACTTGCAGTAAAAAAAGAAAATAATGTAGTTATGTTATCTTCTAATTATAATGACTTCTCTTACAATATTTGTAATATTGATTTTTCAGACGCTGATACTAAACAAGCAGATTTAACATTTCAATCCGATCTAATTTCTTTAATTATGAGTGCAAAGAAAGGCGATACTTTAACAATTAGTGAAGCAGCTTTATTTGAAAGAGTATTAGAACGAATTTATAAAGAAGAGAATTTTAGAGATTATAAAATTGCTGATATTGAGAATATATCTTTAAAAAATAAACTTTTAAATGAGGGTTATCCTGCGAATAAGAAATTAAAAGAACTGGATAGTAATTATGATTTCTTAAAAAAACCTCTTCTTCAAGACATAATTAATTTTTGTTCAATCCAATCACAAAATCAACAAATTAAACAAGAAGAAAGAGACGATTATAAGAGCTTGTCTTTAAAATTAAGCGATGTTAATAAATTAAAAATCTTTAGTAGGTTTGATGAGGGAGATATTAACGATGTGAAATTCTTATATATGGACTTAAATAATTTTAAAGAAAGTGATTTATTTGTGCCAATTTTTACTTGTATTTTTCAAAAACGATATTTACGAGATAGAGAAAGAGCGATTAATTGTAGAAGAGCAGGAATAAAAGCTCCTAAAACATTCTATTTTTTAGAAGAGGTTAAAAACTATTTTAGAGTACCTTATTTTGAGATTATGATTGACAAAATAGCATTAGAAGCTAGAAAGTATAATGTTCATTTAGGACTTTTAGGACAATTACCCGAACATATCCCGTCAGGAATAGCTAAAAATATTGATACAAAAATTTTCTTACTTAAAAAAGATAAAAAAGCAGAAACTATAAAGGATATTAAAGAGCGATATCTACCTAGCGATTTGGTTGTAGAGCAATTACAAAAAACAGATAGATTTGAAATGTGCGTTTGGTATCAAAAAGGTGCATTTAATATGAAATTTGAAGTAACAGAACAGATGTTTAATCTATTTAATACAAACACAAATTTAATTAACGAGGAGGAAAAACAAGATGAAAACAATTCTTTAGAAGGGGATAGTAAAAATGAATGATATTGCAGGAGAAAAATTAATATCCGCTGCATATTTATTTGGTGGTGGTGGACTTGCATTTACAATTCTACCTTTTTTGGGTGTTATAGCTTATGGAGTTACAAAAGCTAATCAAGGAGGACATAATAAGAGTGCTGATATTTTTTCTATTGTTGCGTGGGCGTTAGTTGTTCATACTTTAGCAACTTTTTTGTTTTTTGGTTTAATAAAAATACTTGATAACACAAGTTTAGATATGCCAAATTTTTATACAACAAAAGTTTTTCCAATTTTTTGGGCTCAATCAAAAGAGCAAGTCCTTAGCTTAGCAGGAGTTACATCGAGTGATGATATTTTATCAGGAGTTGCTTATTCAACTTTGAATTTGTTACAAACAGTTAGAGACTGGATTTATATGTCTTTGCCCCTAATTGTTTCAATTTTTGCATTTATATATGGCTTTATTCTAAGTAGTAAAGATACTTATGAAAGCAACATTATAAGCGTTGGTGCTTACACAATAGTTTCATTTGTTGTTGTAGGTTTAGTATATTTATTTTGGGCTTTAATTAGCAGCTATGCTTTATTTATGCCAAACGGAATGAATATTTTAAAAATGGTTAGTCAGATTTGGACTAATTTATTTAATGTTTAAAAATTAATACAAAGGATATAAAATGGCTGAAAATACAGAAAAAGTAGTAGAAAAAAAACCAACACCTTGCCCAGTTTGTGGAAGAAAACTAAAAAAAGGTGAGAAAATGGTTTACTGCGAAGAGTATAAACCAAAAAAAGACGGTAAAGATTGGTACAACGAGGGTAATTGTGAATTTAGAATTACTTATAAAAATAAACTTTTTGGTAGAGATTTAACAGATAGAGATATTAAATCTTTATTAGACGGAAATAAATTAAAAACAAGAAATGGTGATACTGTTACTCTTGATGTTGATGCAGATAGTTTTTTACATTTTGAGTGGAAAGAAAGAAAAGAAGATAAAGACTTTTAATTAAAAAAATAGGGAGATTAAAAAAATGTTTGATTATTTTAAAAGAAATAAAAAGGGAATGATTACATTAGCTTTATTGTTGTTGTTAGGAACTAGCTCTTTGTTTGGTGCAGGAGATTTTGATAATCTTGATAAAACTGTTGAAGAGTTGGACGCAAGTGGTAAGAAAACAGTAGGAACTGGTGGAAGTTGGGTAATTGGTATGTTACCTTTTGCAATTATGTTCATTGGTGCTTTATTAGGTTTTAAACAAGCTAAAAAAGACGCAAAACAAGACCAAGAAGATAGTAATAAACCAGCTACTTATGCTATTACTGGAACAGTCGTGGGTGGAATTGCAGCGATTTTAGTTATAGCAATTTTTGGACTTGTAACAATGCAGGATAGCTCTAAGGGATTATTGGTACTTAAAAACTTTTGGCTAACTGCATTCGGATTAGCAGGATAAGAAGATGAGAATATTTTTTCTCCTCTTCTTAGGGAGTAGTTTACTTTTTGGTGCGTGTGGTAAAAAAATTGATTGCACAGATTTTATAGTTTTAACAAAAGAACAAAATATACAAATTCTTAAACAAAAATATGAGAGCTTAAGTCAGACGATGGATAAGATGTTTGAAAGAGAGCAAGAGTATAAACAAAAGTTGGAACAACAAAATAAACTTTTAGCAGACCTGGAGAGTTTAGAAAAGGCAAGTTTAGAGTATGAAAAGAATTTGAGTTTTTTAATGCAACAAAATAACTTAATTTTAGACAAGGTAATTGATATAGATTTAACAGAAAAAATTTTAGATATGGAGAAATAAATTGAACTATGCAATAGCTTTAACAATCTTCTTTATTGTTTTATATATTGGATATGGAATGTTTATCGGAGACTATAAAAAAGAGCTTAGAACCATTTTAAAAGAAGTGGCATTACTAAGTATTTGTACTGTTTGGGCTACTTATATTTTAATGTTTTTGGGTGAGTATAAACAACTAGAAATATATCTTTATGTTTTGTTTATTTTAATTACTTTGTACACAATGTATAGAGTTTATCTATTATCTAAAAAGAAGCCTTTAAATGTTGTTGCAAAACAACAATCTTATTGGGGCATAAAAGCAAAAGATATTTATAAAAAATATGATTGGAAATTAGATTTTAGAAAAGATAGAGTCGAGATAATAGTAAATCCACTAGAAAAACAGATATATAGAAAGTACAGTAATAAAGAGGAGTACATAACTGGAAATATCTTTTTAGCAATTAGAGATTTAGAGTTTACTTATGCAGATGATGTTAGTGAAATTAAATCAGAACTATATCTGAAAATTATAAACAAATTTAGAGAGATTATTAGAGATTTAGAACTAAAAGATGAGTTAGACAGCTTATTAAAAGAAAATAAAGGTTGTGTAGAATTTTTTTTAATAAATTGTTGGGAGATATATACAAAGCGTGTAAATTTAGGTATCGCAACTTTAGATATTTTAGCTAAAAATTTTACAGAATATGAATTGATAGGAGCTCTTGATAATGCGACTTTAAATAGTGTCAAAAGGCACGGTGCAGCTATGTATTTTAAATATATGGAATTTAAAAATCTTTTACCAGTTATCGAAGAAGAGGAAGAAGAAACAGAAGATAAAAAATCTGATGAAGATGAGGACTTTTAATTATGGCTACTATTGAACACATAGAAGAACGAGTTTATAAACCTGATAGAGAAGATATAAAATCTCTACTTACAACAGACGGCTTACTAAGAAATTTGGCTTTTTTAATTTGCATAATTTCTTTATTTTCAAGTCTATTTATTTTAATAACAGATAATCAAAATATAGATTACTTATCAAGAACAACTTTTTTAATTACATTTTTTTTATTAGCTGCTATTTTAGTTGGAAGAAATAGAGAGTTTAAAGGAAGTGAAAATATTACTAAAAATGAAGAGAATGAAGAATATTTAATCAATTTAGGAAGCGAAGCAAAAGTATTAAAAGGAAGTGCTTATAAAACTTCAAAGGTTGCTAGTAATCTTTTACGACCTCTTTTATTAAATGCAGAACAGTTAAAAAGGCATATGTTAATTATGGCTACTATTGGAGCGGGAAAAACTGTATTTATGAAAGGAATGATAGAGCAACACGCTATTTTAGGTGGCGGTGGTTTAGCGGTAGACGGAAAAGGTACAGCAGAATTTGCCAAAGAGATTTTTGCAATTTATGAGAGTTTAGGAAGAGCTGATGACTTTATTCATATTAATTTTTTAGATATGGATAATACACATACAATAAATCCTCTTTTAAGTGGTAGTGCTTTAGCAATCTATGAGATTTTAATTGCTTTATTAATTGGTGAAGAGAATGAGTGGAAAGAGAAAAACAAAGCTTTTATGAAGAATATTTTGAAACTTCTAATACATAAAAGAGATGTAGAAGATTTAAAAGTAGATTTTACAACTTTATCAACTTTTTTAACACTTGCTAAACTTGTAGATGAAGCAATAGAATATAGAGAACTTGCATATCAATACACAGCTATCCAAGATTTTATTATGTATGTAAGTGTAGCGATTGGTTTTAGTTATGACAAGTTTTTAACAGCAAGTGAAGAGGAAATAAAAGAGAGATTTAAGGCAGCTCAAACAAGCGGAGAGCAAGGAATTTATGACGCAGGAAATTCAGCTCAAGCGTGGAGAGAAATTATTGTTAATCTTGCTAGTGATTATGGAAAAGTATTCAATAGTCAAAATCCTACAATTTCTTTATATGAAGCAGTACAAAAAAATAAATTTATATTTGTTACTCTACCTACAATGGCAAGTGATACAACTCCAAAAGAATTAGGAAGATTAATTTTAGGACTTTTAAAAGGTGTTGCAGCTGAAAAAGCTGAAAAATCAGTAGAGCCAAAAATTCCTTTTTTATGTTGGTTTGATGAAATAGGAAGTTATATAATTGAGGGATTCGGGCGATTAATGAGTAAATCAAGAAGCTTAGGAATTGGAATTATTGCAATATTTCAATCACCGTCTCAAATTGACCAGGTAGGAAAAACAGTAGGAAGTGAAAGCTTAGAAAGAAGAGAAATTATTGATGTAACAGGTACTCATATTTTAATGAAAAATATTCACCCTGAGACAACAGAGTTTTATGCAAAAATGTTAGATGAGAAAAAAATCTTAGATAAAAACTTTGTTGAGAAAAGATTAGGTGCAAAAGGTGATTTAAGCACGGAAGCAAGTTTTAATATTGAAAAAGAACAAGCAATTAAGCATAAAGAAGTTATCGGAATGAATAACGGTGAAATGATGGTTTTTAGCGATGGGAAAATGTATAAAGCGTGTGCAACGACTGAAAGATTTATGAGTAAAGGTAAAAAAATTACTTATGAGGGTAAAAATATGGATATTAAAATTCCACTTACTCAATATGTTCCTAAAGACAAATTTTTAAGAGATATGACCGAAATTTATAATGAATTACAAAAAGTAAAGGAAGCTGCATAATATGAAAAAGATACTTTTAGGAACTGTAATAAGTGGAAAATTACTCTTTGGTGCATTATTGCCTTGGAGTAGTGAAACAATAGATTTAATACATTTAGCTTTTCAACAATACGACGCATTTATACAACAAGAAAATGAGAAATTAAAACAAAAATATATTTCAAAAAAACCATTATATGAAGAGATTTTAAAAAATCATAAAAATAAAGAGTTACATTTGCGACATATTACGATAATGAATGTTGATAGTTCTATGGATAAAGGTAATCTAAATTTTGAGTATGAAAAATTTAAACAATTAAAAAATAAACAAGGAGATGAGTAATGAGTATGGAAAAAGAGATATCAAAAACACAAGCTCAAGCTTTAAGAGATGATATTAATTTATTAGCAGAATATGTTAAAAAAAAAGAGCTAAAAATTCAAAAATTAATTAGTGCTTTGGAAGAAAAAATAAATTCTTCGGAAAAAAAAGTAAACTTTAGCAATTTTGAAATAGCAGATTTATTTATGGCAAATAATAATTACAAAAGAGCCTATATTTTATATGAAAATGTTTTAAATGAAGATTTTGAAAGCTTTAATAAAAATGGTGATGTAACCGAAAAAGATTTTACAGCTTTTATTATTACTTCTGTAAAACTATACCTTTGTGCATTACAACTAACAGTTAATGAATTAAAAGAAGCAGAAATCTTTATAAAAGATAATCTTTTAGCATTTAAGAATATCTTTGTGATTGAAGAATATGAGAAAGTTTTAAATGAAAATCTAAAAGCTTATGAAGAATTGCAAGATATTAAAAAATTAGAGATATTTAAAATATTGTTTTTATCGCAAGATGAAGATAAAAATTTTGTGGATCATACTGAACAAAATTTTACTAAAAATAAACAAGGAGATGATAAATGAAAAAACTAATTGTAAGTGCTGCATTATCTAGCAGCTTATTCGCTTTTGACTTAGGGAGTATTTTGGGAAGTTACAATCCTTTAGACCAAATTAGTTCAGTTGGTGGTGTAGAAGCTTTTGGAATGTGCTATAAAAGAAATCAGTTTACAGTTGATATTTGTTCAATGATACCTGATTTAGGAAGTGCAGGACTTGATGGGTGTTCTATGTTGCCAAATATTCCAGGATTTAGTAAAAGAAGTAGCAATTTAGATTTTGATGCAAATAGTTATTTAAAGAATTATTGCCAACCAACTGCTAAAAAAGTAAATAGTGTAATTGCAGATGTAGATATTTACGCAAGTGATGTAATAAATGGAAAAAAAACTTATCCTGGTGGAGATACTCCAACCAAATTTTATAATAATGCAGTAGATAATATATTAAGTAAAAGTTCTCTTGCAAAAACAAATTTTACAAACAACAATCAAACAGTTACAAAAGAGATTTTAACGGTGGGAAAAGTAAAAGGTACACAAGATTTAACATCTTTAACAACAAAAGATTTAGAAGCAGGTGTTCCTAAAAATTATGATGAATATTTAGAACAAAGAGACGCCGTTGCTAAATTAACAGTATCTGATGTTACGACAAACACTCCAACTCAAGTTTCAAATGCCTTAAACTCTAAAATAAAAAATAAAGAGGGAGCAGCAGCAAGAACAGTAGCAGAGAATTATGTACAAGATGCAACAGATTTAATTAATGCAAATACAGATAAAAGAATAGGCTTTGAAATAGATTTACAAAGAAAAGATACAGATTTAGCAATACCAACTCTTGATACAATAAATATGTATAGAGATGATATTAAACCTCAAAAAATCGCAGAATTAAAAGACCAATTAAGAAGAGAAGCAAAAATCAAAGCAGATATTATCACTCAAGATAAAATGAGAGCTGATATTGTTGCCCTTATCGGACAAAAAGCGGTTATAGTAAATGAAAAATTTGATAGAGCTGCTGCACGAAATGAAATTGAAGCGTTATTAAAATGAAAAAGATTATATATTTAGCTCTTGTATTTTTAAATACTTTTTTATTTGGTGCTGAAAGTGATAGTTTAGCTAATAATGTATATGCAGGAAGTTTTAATATAAATCAAACTTGTTCGCCAGTTTGTAGAACAGTACAAGCTCCATATAAAACTAAAGTTGTGGATTTTAACCCTTATAGTGGAATTACAAAATGTATTATTATAAATGCAGAGCAAGACGAAAGTAATGAGTTTAGTTTTGTTGCAGATACATATAATCAACAATGTGTAACTTCAACAAGTAATAAAGTTGATGTAGGCAGTTTAACATCTTATGGAAAAAGTTTTAATAGTAATCCTACTTTAACTTATGAAAATAAAGCTAGTTTGTCAAAAATATTTACAGCTTTAGCAACATTAGACGATGATGTAATAGATATTACACAGACAATAAATTCTAATAAGTTTACTTTAAAAAGCGGTGCTTTAAATTATGCAAGTAATAATACATTTAACTCTTTAAATAATGCAAATTTAGGATTTTTTGTAAATCTATTTTATGGTTTTCAAAAAGTTTATTTGTATGTTCAATACTTTTTATTTATTTTCGTTGGAGCATTTTTTTTAACGATTTATATTTGGAATATGGCAGTTAATAAAATAGGAAAAACTGGAGAAAAAGAAAAAATAAATAAATTAATAGTTCCTTTGGTTATGATTATATTTTGTTTTATTCCTATTCAAAAAGAAAATGGAATAACAACTACACCAATTCAAAATATAATCCAGTATTTTATGCAAACAAGCAACGGATTAGCAGATAGAATAAGCGTAAGCGGAGCAGAAAGCTATTTAAAAAAATTACACACAACAGTTGGTGCTGATAATGTAAATAAAGAGCTATATTTAGCTGAAAGAGTTAAAAACTTACAAGCAGGAGTTATAGCCTACAAAAAGGCTTATAGTAATTGTAAAGATAGATTTGAACTATATTACGATGATTATAAATCATTCCAAACGAAAGATGAAGAATTAATAAAAAAAGCAGAGGAAATGTCTCCTGGTGCAAGTCAAGATTATTCATTTGCAGGTTGTAGAAAAATTGAAGCAGATTTATTAGCAAGTGAAAGAGAACTTATTGATAGAAAAGCAAATTTGCAAGGTATAAAAACTACACTAAGCAGTAATGAATTACAAAGTTTATTAACACAGTTAAGAGCGGATATGCAAGAAAAATCAAATAACTTAGGTTGGTATTATACGGCTTTTATTACTTCTATTTCAGTTGTCGTAGAAAATTTATCGGAGATAAGTAGTTCTAGTGTTCAAAATGAAATAAAAGAGAGAAATATTGACCTAGATAAAAACTACAATATTGATAGTACAAATGAATATATAACAGAAAGTCAAGATGGGGGCTTTATGGGTAGTTTGGCTTATTTTATGCTTCCAGGTGCACAAGGGATATATACAGTTATTAAAGAAACTGGTAAATCAAGCGGATTGACAAATAAAAAAATAAAAGCAGTTACAAAAGGTTTAAAAGAATTACCAATTATTGGATTTTTAGGTGGTGCAGCTGATGTGTTTTTAACTATTGCTGAAAATATTGCAGCCGTATTTGTTGTACAAGCAATATATTCAACAATTTTAACTTACTTGCCTTTAATGGTTGGTATTGTTGCAGGATTTATAGCAATAGGCAGTTATATTATAGAACTATTAAAATATTTCTATGTTGCACCTTTTACTGTTACATACGCAATAACTCAACAAAGGCAAAATAAAATTATTGATTTCTTTGTGGACGGGATAGCAATTTGGTTAAAACCTATGCTAATAACAATTTGTGTACTTTTAAGTATCTTTATTTACTACCTTTTTACAGAGCTCTTTATGGGATTAGTTATGTTGAATTTTGATTTTTTTGAAAAAATTGATAATAGTAATTTTAATTTTATAAATGGTTTAACATTAGCAACATTTTCAACAGCATTTTTTATTATTGTAAGTATTGCAACAGCTTTTATAATGTTTCAATTAGTAGTAAATGGAAGTAAAGCATTTCTTACTTTAATAGGATTGCAAGATAAAGATAATTTAAGTAGTAGTTTATCTCATAGAATAGATAGACATACATTCCAAGTATAAAAATATAGGAGAAAAATAAAATGAAAAAAACATTAAATATGGATATGGTAATTACTTCTTTAGAAGCATTAAAAGAGCTTGACGCTATTGTATGGGGAAAGCAGAGTTTTTGTTTTGTTACAACTAAAATAGATATGGGTGAGTTGAAACAAAATGAAGTTTTAAAAGATTTTATGAGGAAAAAAGAAATAGAAAATTTTTCTAAAGTTGATATAAATGAACTTAAGGATTTTATAAATGAAAATCACATTATTTAAAATACCAAGTTTAAAAACTTGTATTATTGCAATAATAATTACTTATGCAATTACAATATATAGCAAAGAAGTAAATATCATTTCTATAATGGCTTTTTTTGTTAATTTGCTTTTTACGGTTTTATTAGGAGCAAATATTTTTATTAAAATAAATAAGTATTTTAATACAAAAGTAAAAGCTCTTGATGAAAAATTAAAAGAAAAAAGAAAAAATCTTTTGTGGGGAGAAAATGAATGGGTATAGAAATTTCAGATAGAGAAAAAAACTATTTAAAATCTGTATTGTATAAAGCACAGTTTAAACAAAAATTAGGACTAAAATATAAAATTTTAACTGGATTTAGTGTGTCGATGTTCGTAATAGTAATGATTTTGCCTTATGATATTATGATTAGTTCCTGGATATATTTAGCAGCGTATTTTATCTATTCAAAATGGTTTTTTAATCTTACAAAAGATAAGGGATATTATGAGCCATTTTTGATAAAAATATATGCAGAATTAAAGAGAGAAACTCTTTTAAAAATAAGAGAGATGAGAGTATGAAAAAACTAATTGTAAGTGCTGCATTATCTAGCAGCTTATTCGCTTTTGATTTTACAAGTTTTGAGAATAAAGCACTTTCTCCAAGTTTTAGTAGTGATAGTCCAGGAGCTTTAAATAATTTATATTCAGAGCATAAATGGATACACGAAACACATAAAAAAGAGATAGAAGATTTAGAGAGAATTAAAAAACTTATAGCTGCTTTATATATTGAGAACAAAAATTTAATTTTTGAAAATACAAGATTAAATGAATTGATTTTTAATTATATCAAGGTAAAATATACTAAAGAATAAAAACAGTAGGAACAGATGAAAACTACAAAAGAAGATATATTAAATACCTTAAAAAAAGTAAAATCAAAGTACCAAAAAGAGGGAATAGAAATATTAGGATTATTTGGAAGCTATGCAAAAGGTACTGAGAATGAGTTTAGCGATATAGATATTGCATATAAATTAGATTATAAGAAAATGGCAGAACAACAAAATAAAAATGTATTCAATGTCGTTTTAAGAATAGATGAAATAAAAGAAGAACTACAAAAAGAGTTAAAAAAAAGAGTTGATTTTGTACCTGATAAAAATGAGAAAATATTAAAAGGAATAATTTATGTCTAATAAAATAAATAGATTAGATAAAATCTTAGAATGTATGGACGAGATAAATTTTGTTATGGATAATAACAAATTGAAAGTTACTCAAGCAATAGAAAATAAAGTTTTTAAAGCTGCAATTAAAATGAATATCGTGAGAATTGCTGAACAATTTAATAAGCTAAAAGATGATAACGAATTTAAACTTTTAGAGAATTTTCAAGGTGAAGACTTAAAAGGTATAAATGCAGTTAGAAATTATATAGCTCACGATTATGATAGTGTAGATGATGAAATAATTGAAAATGTAATTAGAGATAGATTACCTAAAATTAGAGAAACTATCGAAAATGTAAAAAATAGTTTGGCACTAGAAGAGATAAAAGAAGAGATGAGCGATACTCAAGCTCAAGAAAAAACACAATCTCAAGTTAGGAAAAATAAATGAAAAAGATAGTTTTAGCAGCTGCATTATGCAGTAGTTTTGTTTTTGGTTGTGGTTGTTTAGATATGGGAACAGCTCAAAGTTTAGCTCAACAATCTTTACAAAAATATTATCAACAAGATAGCCAAATAGCAAAAGAGATAAATAAGCTTGTAGATGATATCAAAGAAGCTCATCAAAAATACGAATATGAAAGTAGTGAAAGAATTGAAGATACTAAATTGTTATTGTCAAAGCAATTAGAACTACAAAAAGAGGTTTTATATAATGCAGTTGTGATTAATAAAATCCAGGACATTATAACAAGTAAAAAAGCAACAGAAAATATAATGAAAATAGGAGAAAATAAAAAATGAAATTTGAAATAACAATAAAGCATAATGAAAAAAATGCAGATAAAGCAATAGAGATTATAGACAATCTTAAAAAAATGGCTAGACGAAATGGAATAGATTTAATTAATGAATTAGATATAAAAGTTGATGAAAGCAAAAGTGATATAATTGAGATTGTGCCAAATATAACTTTTAATAATGGAGAGTTTTACAAAGGTAGAAGCGAAGATTTTTCAGGAGCTTATCTTAAAGAGTATGCAGCAGCTGATGGAATTGTTGTTGATTTTGGAAAAATTCAGACTTTGGATTAAGAAAATGATAATAATAGATGAAAGAAGAAAAAAGTTATCTGATGATGAAAAAACTTTTTATAAAAATATGTATAGCTTGACAGAAGAATTTTTAAAGGAATTTGAGAATAGTAATAATTCAAAGAAATTTAATGAGCTTAAGAAATTTTATATAGATTTGAAGTTTAGAGTTATTTCTCCACTTATATATAATCAAGAGATTAGAACAAGCAATTTGGAAAGTATTAATAAAATATTTTATGAAAATATTGATTTATTTGAGAGATATAAATTTGAATATTTAGATAAAAGTGATAATGCAGCGTTAGAACAAATAAGAGCAGAGATGAGCGATACTCAAGCTCAAGAAAAAACACAATCTCAAGTTAGGAAAAATAAATGAAAAAGATAGTTTTGTTTTTAAGTAGTTTAGGACTTGTTAGTTCTTTACAAGCGTGTTTATGTGCAGGAGATGTTGTACAAGGCTTTTCAAATGCAACTAATAATATAGTAAAAGTTTTAACAAATGCAGAAACAGAAATAAATTCAAATGTTATTCCTGCAATAAATAAAAATATAGCTGATATAGAAGAACAAAATAAAATCTTAGAAAAGATTATAGCAGCTTATAAAGAGCGTAATATACAAAAAAAAGAGATGATTTTTTTATTAACACAACTTAAACAAATGCAGGATTAATTTTTAAATGACAAAAAAAGAGTTTACACAAGAAGTGAAAAAGTTAGGATTGACAAATAAAATATTTTTCGAGATAGTAGGGAAAAGTCAAAATGCTTTAGCATCGGTAAAACTAAAGCAACAGTTACCAGAAAGTTATATAAAATTACTTAACTTAGTTAAAGATAAATTAGATAAAGAAATATTATTAAAGGAGATAGAGAAGATTAAAAATGAATTAGATACCCTACAAAATAGAATAAAATAAAAATAAAACTCTAAAAAATAACCACTTTATAAGTTATATAAAATTATATAACTTTATGATATAATTTTTCAATTTAAAACATTGGAGAATTATAATGAACAAAAATCAAAATCCCACAAACGATAAAAAACCTACTGATGAAGAAATTGCCGAATTTGGTGAAGATGTTATTTATTCACAAACAGTAGAATTAAGAGACCCAAAAGAGATAGAAGAAGCAAAAATATTATCTCAAGAACTTACACCTAGTGAGTTTTTAAGGTTAAATTAATGGCTACAAAAAAAGATGAACAAGTAGAAAAAATAGCAGATATATTTTATGAAGCTATTTTAAATGGAACAGCTCCCTGGACTAAAGAGTGGAAATCAAATGATTTTAAATACTTACCACATAATCCAGTTAGTCAAAATGTTTACAAGGGTTTAAACTCTTTAATTTTAGACATTATCCAACTAAAGAATGGTTATAAAAATAATGGTTGGCTTACTTTTAATCAGGCAAAAGAACTAGACGGAAATATAAAAAAAGGTGAAAAGGCAACAACTGTTTCATTTTTTACTATGCTAGAGGTAAAAGATGAAGATAAAAAAAATAAAGATAGTGAAGAAAAAGAATATAGACCAGTTATTAAATATTATTCAGTTTTTAATATAGACCAAACAGAAAATATAAATCAAGATAAATTAAAAGCATTGTATGAAAAAAATAGTTTTGAAAAAACAGATTTTATTACAAATGAGGATTGCCAAAATATTCTTGATAATATAGATGTAAAAATTATTCATAACTTCCAAAATGACGCTTACTATCACAAATCAATAGATACTATATTCTTACCTTTGAAAGACCAATTTGTAAATGCAGAAGCTTATTATAGTACCGCTTTTCACGAATTAGGACATTCCACAGGACACGAAAAAAGATTAAATAGAGATATGTCAAATTATCCACGAGAAGAGCTAAGAGCAGAAATTTATAGTTATTTACAAGCAAAAGAGTTAGGAATGGATTTTAATTTAGAAAATCATCAAAGCTATATAGATGGTTGGACTAAACAATTTTCAGATAAAAAAATTGAAATTGTTGAAGCAGTAAAGGATAGTTTAAAAATTTTGGACTATGTAAAAGAAAACTATATCAATAAAGTCTTAAATAAAGAGAAAGGAGAAACAAATAAAACAATAGAAGAGGAAATTAAAAAAAGAGATGATTTTTTTAATAAATATAATTTAGGTAAAAGTGAAAGAAATACTTTTAATGAACTATTAGGCAAAGGCGATAATACAGCGTTAGAACAAATAAGAGCAGAGATGAATAACTCACAAAATAAAGATAAAAATTTTGTGGATCATACTGAACAAAATTTTATTAGAAAAAACAAATAAGGAGAAATGAAATATGAAAGATGTAATAGGAACAGTAGCAGAAATTAATGAGGGAATTTTTGTTGTAAAAGGTGCAAATGGAAATACTAAGAACTTACAAGTAGGAGATGATATCTTAAAAAATGAAATCATACAAGGTGAAAGTATTAATACAGATTTATCAGCAATCAGCATAAAATTAGTCAATGATGAAATTCTTGTTTTAAAAGGTACACAAGAACAAAAATTTGATAAATCTCTACTTGAGGGTGAAATAGATGAAGAAACGGCTTTTAATGAGGAAGATATAACAGCTCTAATGGAAACAGCAGCAGGTATGGAAACAGCAGCGGGAGAAGAACAAGGAGAAAAACAAGATGAAAACTCTTTTAAAGCAACTTTTTTAGCTCGAGATGGAGCTTCTACAAATGTAGAAAGTGATTTAAGAGATACAATTATTGCAGCGGGTGAAAAAAAAGAAAAAGAGACTGGAAATATTGTTTTTTTTGAAGAAACCGAGCCAATTCCAATAGTTCCAACAATTCCGATAGAGCCCGAAAAACCTTTAATTAAAATTGCACTATTTGGTGGCGAAGTAATAGAGGGAGAGAGTGTAACAATTACAGCAACAGTTGATAATGCACCTCAAACAGATTTAGTAATAACTCTAAGCAATAATGAGATTATTACAATTAAAGCAAATGAAACACAAGGAACAGTTACTTATAATTCAAGAACTGATGATTTATATAAACAAGGTGATATAACAGAAAATATTTCAATTTCTAACATTCAAGGTGGAGATTATGCAAAGTTAGATACAACAGCTACTACAAAAGTTACTACAAAAGATGATGAAGATGTTACAAATGTATCTATAACAAAAACTCAAAAAATCAGTTATGAAATTGAAAATATTGAAGCACTAGAAACAACTTCTAAAACAAGTAAATCAAATGAAGTAGATTATACTGTTAAAAAGAATGTTATGGAGGGTGATGAATACACTCAAGGCGATATACCTGAAATATCGATAGTTCCTGATAAAGAATTTATTTTTAAAGATGGCTATTATTATTTAAAATTAGATGTGAGTATTTTATCTAACCCTTTAAACGAAGCTTTGGGCGTTAGTGTAGGTGGTGGAATACTCTCTAATAGAAATTTTGATTTAAAATTTAATCCTGGAGAAACTCATAAAACTTTAGATATTTTTTTCACAGAAGATGAATATAAAAATATCATTTCTCAAGAGATTTTTTCATATTCTACTGGTGGTGATGATAATTATTTAATGGGTGGTATAACTTTTAGTTCAACAATCTTTACACTTGAAAATTCTAAGTACAGCTTTAAAGAGATAGGTGCAGATAATATAACTTTAACAAATATTAAAACTACACAAGCAAATATTAAAGCAAATATTGTAGGAGATAATGTTGAGTTCAATATTGAACTTAGTAATAAGCCTTTTAATATAGATATAGATAATGACGGTGTTGCAGATACAAAATGGTATGCAACTGTTGTAATTAATAAAGTTGAACATACTGTATTAATAGATGAGAACGGAAAAGGTACTCTTGTTTTAGATACAAAAAGCTTTAATAGTAATACTATTACAGCAGATATAACAGCTATTAAAGAAAGTGTTAGTGCTGATATGTTGAAATATCCTTTTTCTTTTAAAGATGTATCGTATGGCTCTACAACTATAATTTTAGATAAAGAAATTATTTATGAGATAGAAACTTCTAATCTTCCTGATTTATCAAAATATGATTTTATAAATACATTCCCAACAGCAACAGTTGAAGTTCAGAAAGATAGTACAAAAGAAACTTATACAATAAATTTGGATAAGAACGGAAAAGGTACTCTTGTTTTAGATACAACAAATTTAGCAAAAGAGCCAATTATCAAAGTTGTAGAAGTAAACGGAAATTTTGAAAGCGTTGATTTATCGAATGTAACTTATAAAGAAAATCCAACTGAAACAAATGTAAATATAATAAAACCAGTTCTTCCAAATATCTTTTTAACGGCGAGTAAAAATATTGTTAATGAGGGTGAATATTATAGTGTATTTGTTAATTCTAATATGAAAATAGATAAAGATTTAATTATTGTTGTAGAAGATGAAAAAGGTGTGAAACAAAACATTACACTTTCTGCAAATAGTTTAAAATCAGGAAACCAATTTTTTGCAATAAATGATATTTTTAAAAGTGATGATTATGCAAGAAATTTTAAAATAACTGATGTTTATACAAAAGATTTAACTCCATTACCAAAATTAGATATAGATAAATCTTCTCTTGATTTAAAAATAATAGATAATGGAAATGATTTTGTAAAGGTTGAAGTAGAGGCAAATAAAAATATTATCAAAAATGGTGATGATTTATATTTTAAAATATCACTAAAAGACCTAAAAACATCTTACACAGTTAAACCCGATGAAGATATAGAAATTGTATTGCAAGGAACAAATAGTATTCTTTTTAAAGGAACTATTAAAGCAGGAGAGAGTAGTACAATTATTAAAATAGATAAAGAATATTTAGATTATGTTGGAAATTCTTACTATAAAAATGCAGCTGAAAGTTTAAAATTTATTGGATATGTAAATTCTGATACAAACTTTGAAAATATAGGTTTTTTAGGAACTAATGAACTCGCTCCAATTCAATTAGATTATGTAAAAGTTGCAGAAGAAACTAAATTATCCCTTAATGCTTTTATTTCAGAGGATAAAACGGAAGTTACTTTTAAAGCAGATATAGATTTTTTACCTGCTGATACATTAAATATAAATATCTTAGACTCAAAAGGTAACCTATATGTATATAGTGTTCCAACTTTTGCAGAATACAGAAATGGGGAAAAATTAGAGTTTACAATACAAAATCAATATCCCGATGAAGATGTAACATATAAAATAAATTCTATCTATGAAGGACCTGAAAGTTATAACAAGTACGAAAGTTTAAAATATGATACAGATATAAAAGTGTATGAAAATACAAACTTAAATCTAAATGTCAATTTTGAAGATGACAGCATTGATTTATCAAATCTAACAGCTGCAATAAAAGATAATGAATTTAATCTTAAAAATGGTGCTGAAAACAAATTTTTAAATATTACTTTAGAAGATATTATAAAAATTGCTCCTGAAAAAACAATCACTATTAGCGGAGATGAGTTTGATAAGGTTACCTTTAAAGATAACTTTTCAAAAGAGGGAGCAGCTCAAAATTGGACTAAAACAATCGGAGACAATGGATATGATTTTTATACAAATAGTGGTGATTTAAGTGTTCAAGTAAAGGTAGAACAACCTATTTCAGATGGAATAACTAACTAATTTGTTGGTGCAAAGACTAAAGCCAATAAAGACCGTTTTGCTTCCTATAATTAATTTAAAGCTTAATTTTAGTCGTTTTTATCAGCAAGGATAATTTTAATTGTAAATATAAATTTTAGTTTTTTAGAACCTTACTAAGATTTAATATCTCAAATAAAATTCCAACCAATCCCCCTTTATTGGGGGAACAAAAAGGTAGATATATGACAGCAGACAGAGAAAATATTATGAATGCAATATCAAATTTAGGATATGAAGTATTTAGAAACGGACAGTTTCATTATAACAGTTCTAATACTCCTGATATGTACATAAATCAAGACGGTAGTATTCATTGTTGGACTACATCACCATTTAAAAATAATACAAGTAGTCACGGTGATTTAATTGATTTTTTGCAAATGATAAATATAAATCAAAGTTTTAAAGAAGCCAAAGAAGAAGCAGAACGATTAACTGGATTAACTTTACCTAGTTTAGATACTTACAAAGATAATGGTTACACGATAGATGATACAAATAAGAAAACTGGATTTATAGATGAAGAGTTTATAAAAATTTTTGAAATCGCTAGAGCTAATAATTTTAATAGATACAAAGAGCTTCTTAATCAAACATTACCAAGTTTAGAATTTGATAAGCAAAAAGAGATAGCACAAAAATATCAAATTGGTTATATAGAGATGTCGGATAGATTATCTATGCCAATAAAAGATGAAGAGAATAGAATTGTTACATTATGGAAGTACACTAAAAATCCAAGCAGTTACATAAATGATAAAAATATAGAAGTAACACCAAATAAAGTTTTATTCACTAAAGGTAGAGAAAGATGTCCTTTTAATCTATATGATTTAAAAGAATTTAGAAAAGATTTATCTCAAGAAGTTTTTTTATGTGCAGGAGAAAAAGATACACTTAATATGATTGGTAACGGATTTAGAGCAGTTACATTAGGTGCAGAAAATGAAAACTTGCACGAAAAGTATAAGCCACTATTCCAGGACTTAAAAATTATTATTGCCTATGATAATGATATTGCAGGAGAAAAAGGAATAGTTAAAATTTATGAACAATTAAAGGAGATAGCAAGAGAAGTAAAAGTATTTGACTGGAATGAAGTAAAAAAACAAGGTATAGCACTAAGTAAGGGCTACGATATGACAGATTATTTAGTTGATTTAAAAAAACTAAATAAAGATTTTAATACCAACTACAAAGATGAGAAATTTGTAAATGAATTGGAATTAAAAATAGAAATAGAAGAAGCAAAGAAAAGAAAACAATCTCAATCAAATAAAATCAATACAAAGGATATAAAAATGGCAGTTTTAAAATTAGTAGGTAGAAATGATAATTTAGGTATTCAAGCAGATAATGGACTTCAATATACAAAAGATAATGAGATAAAAACTAGACAAGCTAAAACAGCTTTTACAAGTGTAGTTAAAGAAGCTGCTAATGTTGTTGAAATGAACAAAGGAATAGTAACTTTAAATCTTAAATCAGCTCAAGGTGAATATTTTAATTTCTATGTAAATAAAGAAAAAGAGACTGGAAACATTTTACTTAAACGAGTTGATGACCCACAGAATGAAAAATTATTTATTAAATTTGATAAAAAAACTGGACAAAGAGGAGATTATTTTGAATTAAACGACTTTAATAATGCAAGTAGTCTCATTAATGCGATAGAAATAAATCAAGTAGGAACAAAACAATACTTAAATGTTAATTTGAGTTTAAAAAATGAAGAGCTAAAGGCAGCTTTAAAAGCAGCAGGAAAAGATTATTCAGCAGTTCTAACAAAGAATGGATACGAGATTAAGAATAATCTTGACTTGTATAAAAATGACAATTCAGGAATGGAAAATATCAAAGCAGAGGTAAGCAATAAGCCAACAATCGATTTAGAAAATACTCAAGATGCAAGAGAAATAGATACTCCTAAATCTTCTGCTTTAGATTATTTTATTGCAACTAAAATAGAAAAGAACAACGAAACATATTATTATTTTGCGGACAAGGACGGGGGATATGCTTTTATCAATGATAAAGATATAGATGAAATAACAACATTAAATAAAATCTTATCTAAAAGAGAGCCAGTTACAGATTTAAGTAAAATAACTTTAAGCGACATAAAAAGTAAAAGAAATACAAATGATAATGAAGCTTTAGAAAGTATAAAAAAAGAGATGAGTAATACTCAAGCTGAAACAAATAGTAATAATGCAGGAACAGTCAATTTTAACTTTAATATCCCAAGTTCAAATAAAGAGGTTATAGCTGCTTTTGAAAACCTAATGAAAGCCCTTAAAATTGAAAATATAGAAGTTAAAAAACAAGAAACAACACAACAACAAAGCTATGGAGCAAGAACACAAAAGTAATACCAGGAGAGGTGATTAATCTCTCCCTTTTATTAATATAATCTAGTAGCGAATACCAGGAATATTAAAAGTAATATTACGATACGAATACTCAAAATATACTCCTATTTTGACACTCCCACCCTAAAAATTGCTACACTACCCGCAAAAAAAAAGGTAAAGCTAAAAGCCTTACCTTTCGATGCCAAAAGGGGTAATCAATCCCTTTAAGAGTATATCTTGTATCGTGCTGAGATTATATCAAAATGTTTTAAATATTGTCAATATGTGTATAAACAGTATTTCTACTTAATCCGCTATCTCTTGCAATCTTACTAATATTCCAAGAGCCATTTTTTAACTTGTATTCAAATGTGAACATACCAGTTAAAATTTTGTCAAGTTTTTGTTTAGTTTCTTTTACTCTTTTGGTATGAACTTTTTTGATGTGTTTTTCTCTAGTTGCCATAATCAGAATTTCTCAAATGGTAGATACTTAAATGTAAATATCACAAATATAAATATTGCAATAGCTTTTAAAACCAAATTTCTATAATACTCAATCTTAGAGCATTGCTTTCGCTTTATATCATAATTAATATATTCTATTGTATGATAAATCCAAAGTCCAATAAGAACAGAAATACTAATTATTAATAATATTTCTTTAACTGTTAATGTAATCGTGTTATCCATTTTTATATCCTTTGTAACTGTTCAATATATTTGACTATATTGAACACTATTTATTAGCCAAAAGTTGCTGCACTTTTTCATAATTTATTTTTAATCTTTTTTGGTATTTCTCGTTATGTTCTTTTGTTCTTGAATGGTAACAAGCATAAGCTTTAAAATTGTTTCCGTACTGTTTTACACAATCTTCAATACGATTACAAGCAAATACATAACTTTTATTTATATCAAAATAATCAGCTAGAGTATCTAAATTATGGAACATATAATTTATTTGAAATGCTCCTAAATCTAAATTTGTAATATTAGCTTTTGTAAGCTCATAGAGAATGTAAGAACAAAGTTTTTCATTCTTACAATCAATCGTCCTATTATCTACAAATAAGCTTTTTAATCCAGTTTTTTTAAGAACTTTTACATCACTAAAATTGTTAAAAGAGATTATAAACTCATAACCAATTCTTTTTTTTAAACCCTCGTTCATAAGAACAGAGTAAATTACATTTTTGTCTATGCTACAAGTTTTTTGTTCAGGAGCTGCATATAAAAAGTTAGATAGTAATAATACCAGGATAAAATATTTATTCATTTTAACTTAACTATTTAAAGTATCAAGAAAGCTTTTTTTTGTTTCATTTTTAGGTAATTTACTATCTTTGAAATTTTCATAAGCTGCTATGAAGTTATCATAAGTAAAATCTCTATCGTTTTTTACAAAGTCTTTCAAAAATGGTTTAAATTCTAAAAAATCATTATCATTTTTTATAATTTCTAAAGCTTCTAATTCAATGTTATTATTACTTTTAATTTTAAAAATAAACATAGAAAATAAAAGAATAATAAATATAATCCCACCTAAAAGACTATTTCTAAAATATCCAAAAAAGGTAGATATTAAAAAACCAATCATAAGAAGAAAACTAAACTTTGTAAGAAAATCATATATTAGATTTCTTTTTTTAAATTTTTCTAATATGTCTATCACTTTTAATCCTTTTTAATTTATGAATAAATTAATATAAAAATAGCACCTAAAACAAAAAATATAGTTCCTAAAATAAAATTGTTCAATCTTGTTTTTATAGTGTTTATTTTGCTATCAATATCTTGTAAAAGAGTAGAATTATTGTGATTAGATTGCAAATTTACTAACTCAAATATCATCTCTTCTAAAACTTTTATATTATAATCCGCACTTTCTTTAACTTCGGGATTATCTTTTACTATTTGTTTTTCTCTTTCTAATTCCATTCTTAGATAATCAAGAGCTCTTAGATATTTCATTCTAAACCTTTTCTTTACTGAATATAAGTTATTAACCATTTTCCGTTTATGTTCTGAGTTTTTATTGTAGTGTAAACACCACTTAAACCACTTTGAAACTCTTGTAATTCAGGAATAGAAGATGTTTTATTTCTTGTATGTACAATAAACATATCATTGTATGGCTCAATCTGGAACTCATATTTTGATGTATCTTGAATTTGTTTGTCTTTTACTTGCCAATCACCAAATAAACCATTTAATAATAAATCAACTTTAATCTTTCTAGTATCAGGACGAGATAATGTTTTAAAGTTCTTACCGCTATTGTCTAAATAAGTTATTGCTTTTTGACCGTCATTATCTGCAATAGCTTTAAAAAATGCTTCAACTACTCCTCTTGAAGTGTTCTCATACGCATAAGCATTTAAACCAAATCCTAACATCAACATTATTGTTATAATTAATTTTTTCATCATTTTTTTATCTCCTTTTAGTCTAAAAAATCTAATATCACATCTCCGTGATAGTTTTTCATCATATCTTTTAAGTGTTCAAGAGCTTCATCATTGTAAAAATCTTCATTGCTTTCAATTCTTTCAATTAGAAATAAAATGTTATCTTTTAACTCTTCTTTATCATCACTATTATAGTGTGCAGGATTATAATAATCTCCTTTGAAATTTTCAATTTCTCTTAATTTTGCCATTATGAAATAATCCCTGCTTCTTTTAATAAACCTCTAATAAGTTCACTTCCACTATCTACATCATTTTTATTTAAGTAAGCTATGTACTCATTATAACTCTCAAGAGGTAATGAGATAGAAATTGCTTTAGTTATCTTTTTAGTTTTTTTTCTAACTACTAACATTTCCTCTTGTTCTTCTTCAACTGTATTATTGCCTTTTTCAACAACTTCACTGTTTTTTGTTAAATTTGCTAAAGCTGCAGGGTCAATCATTCTGCTAGTTGGTTTTTTTTCTACTGCTTTTTCTGTATTTTCAGCCATTTTAAAATCCTTTTTTTAGTTTTATTAATAATATTAGAATATTAATATATTTATATTAAAATATTAATTAAAATATAATATATTTATATTAGAAATATATTATAATGTTAATAATCCTTTTATCTCTTCATATAAAGAAATAATCTCTTGTACCGCTTTTATGTCTTTTTTTGTTTCAATTACACTTTCACCACTTGTAAAGCTAAATTTATAATCAACTCTATCTCTTATAACTGTATTTAAAAACTTGTAAGGCTCATAGTCAAAACTTGCTTTTATGCTAGTTAGAGTTTTATCGGAATAGGCGTGATTTACTCTATTTAATAAGATATAAGTATTTATATCTCTTTGAACTTCTTTCATAATGTCTTTTAAAATATTAGAAAAATCAAAAATTCGCATTTGTTCAACTGGACTTTCAGATGTAGGAACTATAACTAAATCACTATATGCAACTGCAATTCTATTATAAGCACTATCAAATCCCCCAGTATCAATTACAATATTTTTATCCTGGTTATTGTTCAAGAAATCAATCAAAGCCGTTGTATTATCAAATATTTTGATATTTAAAGAGGGTAAACCATTTTGAACTCTTATGTTATTTAACATACTAACTGTATGTTGCCCGTCTAAATCTAAAACTATAAAATCCTCATTTTCAGATTGTTTAGCAATACAATAGTTATAACAACTTGTAGATTTACCAACTCCACCTTTTGGGTGAGCAAATGTTTTTATACTCATTTTGTTTCTCCTATACAAATTTCATATCTTTTTAATAAAGCAATTGTTTTTAACATAGTTACATCATCTATTAAAGTATAATCAAATAACAATTTATCTACTAAATTAAGATATTTTTCTTTACATTCATTCTCTTCTTCAATTTGTACTCTAGTTCTTTCAGGAATTTTAAGTAATGCTTCAAAGCTTCCTTTTAATAAATCATTTCTTAATTCTTTTTCACTATTATAGTATGCAGGATTATTTTGACTAAATTTATTTTCATCTTCTATCTTATTATCATTAGTTATATCTTTAATAAAATAAGATTTAATTTTTGATATTTGTTCTATACTTAAAATATCATCATTTTTTAAAAGATTTAAGATATTTTCTTCTATTATGTATTTCTTAGAAAAAGCTAAATCTCTTGTCAAAGCTTTTAAATTTTTATAATCATT
>Ga0265295_1002154_pt1 | contig 32216 bp, 27 predicted proteins | sample Munlansysbiofilm_FD_192503 | JGI IMG/M metagenome (GOLD analysis project Ga0265295, IMG submission 192503) | Leachate microbial communities from a municipal landfill in Southern Ontario, Canada - Methane capture system biofilm | ecosystem: Engineered > Solid waste > Landfill > Unclassified ... | reverse complement strand
GGCTACATTTTGATGACGTGCGTAAATTGATGGAGGTGATCCAGCGTCTGGTGGATACCGGCAATACCGTGTTGATTATTGAACACAATCTGGATGTAATAAAACTTGCAGACCACGTGATCGACCTCGGCCCTGAAGGGGGCACCGGCGGCGGCTATATTGTGGCGAGCGGCACTCCAGAAGAGGTAGCCGCCCAGACCCGCTCCCACACCGGTACCTATCTGCGTGGAGTGTTGTAACTGTTTCGGAGGTTTTCATGCACAAAATGCAGCGCGATGTTGAGGTAGTCCACACAACCGAAGAGTATGCTGGCTTTCTCAAAGTGCTGAAATTTCAGCTGCGTCACCGCCTCTATAATGGGGAAATGTCGCACATCATCACCCGTGAGCTGGTAGAGCGCGGGCAGGCGGTAGCGGTGCTGCTGTATGATCCGCAGGCCGATGCCGTGGTGCTGATAGAGCAATTTCGTATTGGTGCTCTGCACGATCCGGACTCAGCATGGATGCTCGAAGTGGTTGCCGGGATGGTAGAACAAGGGGAAAGTCTCACCGACGTGGCTCGGCGAGAATGCCACGAAGAATCAGGCTGCTATCCCTCCTCTTTGCACTATATCGGACGCTATTATTTAACCCCCGGCGGCAGTTCGGAGCAGATCCATATATTCTACGCTGAGGTCGATAGCTCCGGGCTGCATGGCACTCTGGCTGGAGTCGAGGGGGAATCAGAGGATATCCGCGTACAGGCAGTACCCTGGTCCGAGGTGGTTTCTCTGATGGATTCCGGGCGCATCCTAAACGCCACCGCTATGCTTGCGCTGCAGTGGTTGCGCCTGCATAAATGTGGGGAAGGTGTATGATTTTGGTGTTTGGTAGTTTTTAGTTGAAAAGAAATCTTAATTTTTGTATATACAATAATTGATTATTAAGAAATTTATGAGTGATCTGCCAGCAGCTAACCTCTGCGAATCATCCCGACAGATCATTTTATTTATGTGAAACTAAAACAGTCACTTTAACCTCAGTATGGAGCCATACAATGAATCCGGTATCAAATAGCGTCCGCATTTTTCTACAATGTTCTTTTTTTCTATGTGTTATGTCGCTATACGCTTGTTCCTCTACAACAGTCCCAACAGAGAACGGAGAGGTGATTAGGTACAGCCACATCATTGATGGAGCCACAGAAAAACGTACCTTTCCCGTGACGGTTACTGGTAGAGGCGTTTCGCCCAACAGCGGCTATATTGAGCGTGATCTGCTGATGGCCGACCGTGCGGCAACGATTGATGCATACCGTAACTTGTCGGAACGGATTTCAGGCTTGTTGGTCGAGTCATATAGTAGGCAGGGGCAATTCACCACCGATAGAGATCTCATTTTGTCCGAAACTAGTAGCTACATCCGCGGAGCAAGGGTTATGGACGTAATTCACGAAGGCGGTATATCTACCGCAACAGTGCGCATTAATTTACCCATTGCACGCTTTAACTGGTACTACAACAATCAAAAGCTCTTGGCCGAAGATTATGATTACTGGAATAATATGTAATCAACGCTTACCTATAGACCAAAATACATATGCGCAAGTATGTTCTTACAGCAATGTTCTGCCTGTTCATTTCGCAGGCAGACATTGCGTTTGGCGCCATCCCCTTTAAAAGGCACACCCCTAAAAGCCACACGGTATATCACGCAAAATATACTGAGACGGTCAAAAATCGCAAGATCGTGGGCACCCATTTCTGCATGACTCCGGTAAAAACAAATCTGCGCAATTACACCGAAATCAAAGTAGAGGCCTTTTCTCGTGAAATCGACGGCGCTGACTTAGACGCGCGTCTATGGCACCAGGCGCTGGTGTTTCTGCTCCGTACCGAAGGTGACAAGAGAATTGCTTCCTCCTCCGTAAGTCTCTCAGCGGTGCTGTCGGATACCATCCACACCACCCATGAGCTCTATATCCTCTCTCCAGCTATCGAAGCGCACATCATCCTTGATCCCGTAAAGCGACAGGTCAACGGAACCTACACGATTCGCTTCGGCTTACCTTCGTTCAGGGGCAAAAATAGTTAACTTCGATTTTATTTTACCCTGCGCAACATTACGTAAGCAAAGGAAGCGGAGGCGGGTACATTGTTCCCTGCTTCGTTCAAATCTAGCCTAGTTATTTAAGCTGCGTCCGTATACCTATGCTCAAAGTTTTCCACCAGGCTACGGTATTTATGTTCCACCTGCGGCGCTTTAGCCTCTGACTGTGCGTAGCCACGAATAATATCAGGACGCGCGCTCTCTGGCAGCACACGCTCCGCCAGCGGATAGAGGATGGTATCTTCTTTTTCGATATGCTGGCGCAGCAGCTCGGTATAGCCCCTAGCATGGCGTGCCAAGGTGGAAATCTGCCCTGTTTCCCCCGCCTGAATATCCGCGAGAGCTGTTTCCATGGCACGTACATGGGCGCGTCCCTGTTCATGCTCGATATGCATCGCCTCAATAGGAGAGCGTTTTTCCGGCATGCCGTTACGCACCAGCGCGGTGAACAACACATCCTCTTCCTTGGCGTGATGAAATTGATCGGCAAAATTGCGGATAAAATCTATGCCCGCAGCAAAGAAGTCCCAGTCACGAAAATCTGCGCGTTCCGCTCGTAGTACATTGCCTTCAAGAAGCGCAAGCATGCGCAGGATAAGTTGATGCTCCTCTACGAGAACCTGGGTTATGTTGGTCTTTATGGCGGTTTTCATGCGCTCTTCCTTTCACCGTTGATGCCGATGGTTACAATCTCCAGCGGAACATCTTTGCCGGCTAGCTCAATCGCCTTTTTGGCAAACATCCCCATACCGCGGCAACATGGTACTTCCATGATGGTGACCGTGATGCTTTGGATATTATTTTGCTGGATGATTTGGGTGAGTCTTTCCAGGTATGGGCTGGTGTCGTCGAGTTTCGGACATGCATTCACAACTACCCGCCCCTTGATGAAATCACGGTGGAAGTCTGCATACGCAAATGGGGTACAGTCTGCAGCTAAAAGCAGGTGCGCATCCTTCAGGTAGGGTGCCGTGGGTGGAACCAGATGTAGCTGCGTTGGCCACTGGCGCAGTTGAGACTCAAGCTTGACCCCCGCAGTTGCAGGGTTATCTGATTCTGTTTTATCGGCCATCTTCAGGGTGCGTACCATAGTGCCGGGACATCCACATGCTAATGTGCTCATATCTATCTCCTTCTTTGATTTAGAAAAAATTCACTTAAATTATTGATTTACCGCGTCGCCATTTTCCAGGTAAGCGTTGATCTGTGTTTCGATCTGTTGCTCAGCCTCAACGCCAAGACCATGGATGCTCACGACATCCTGCAACTGACAGATTCCCACTCCGCAGCTGATGCAACCGATCTCAAACTGCTGCAGAATCTCTCCAATCTGCGGATGGGTGGTCAATACATCCTGAATTGCCTGTTCGCCTATATTTTGCTTCAATTTCATGCCAACCTCCTAGGTTCTCGCTTTGGTGCGTGCATGTGTTGATATGACTATTAGTGTTGACCCTGGAGCCATGTCGGACTTGTAATGTTGAGGTGAGGGTAATCTCTTTAACCCGTGAGAAACATGATCTAGGTCAATTTATAACTATTTTTGTAATAATTGCTGCCCCCACTCTTTACCCGAAAAGACAAATCAGGTATTATGCAGAAACATATATAAGTTCATATACAATATAGGCTGCTATAGCGCAGCGCTTGCCTAAAGGACTAAACAGATGAATAAAAAATATACTAAAATGGCGCTCATAACACTGCTCGGAGTACTCATCGGGGGCGGAATCGGCTACATGGGACAATGTGCCGGCAACACCTGAGGCGCAACTTCCAGCCCCTGGTCAGGGGCTATTTTGGGTGGGATCGTCGGTCTGCTACTCAGTGCGAGCAGCAACGGCGGAAAACGCTAAAGGCAACTAAAGATAGCGCAGCCAAATGAGCCTCGCCGCGCTCGCTGATATTCAGATGACACCCCGTCTGTTTCTTGCTAGTGTTCGCGCAGACGGCAGAACCTTAACGAGGATTAGATAAGTAATCCCCGCAACCTTCTGTGGTTACGGGGATTTTTCATTGTTTCTCTAGCTAGGCGCACGAAAGCAGGTCTCATGCAAAAACAAATTACCCTGATAAGGCATGCGGCAATTGCCGATGAATGGGGTGGGCGCTACATTGGACACCGCGATGTCCCCCTCAGTGACGCTGGAATTGCGCATACGCAGCAACTGGCGCAGGGGTTGACAGCCTCCGATAATCTGCCCATTGAACGCGTGTGGTGCAGCCCAGCTCAGCGCGCCCGTCAGACTGCTCATCCTCTGAGCCAGTGCTTGGGGTGCTCAGTGATCATTGATACGCGCCTACATGAGATTGATTTCGGCCAGTGGGAAGGGTTAACGTTTGAACAAATCCTACTCAAAGATCCGGATCATGTTGATCAATGGGCCGCTTTTGCGGACTCCTTTTGTTTTCCCGGTGGAGAAGCCTTGACCCTGTTCCATCAGCGCGTGGCTGCCGTTGCGGCGGCCATCCATGCCGAAGATTGTCGCCACCTAGCCATAGTAAGCCATGGTGGCGTGCTTCGGAGCCTGATCTGCATTTTGTTACGCTGGCCCCTCCAGGATCATCTGAAGTTTATGCTCAAGCGGGGTGGTTACGCCACGTTGCGGCTAGAAGCAGAACAAGCTGTTTTGACCGGACTGCACAACTATGACGTCTGATCGTCGGGCACGAACGCTCCTCTAAGCATTGATAGCCATACCTATCCTTTGCGCTAGTAATCACCTTCCGCTGGCTTGAGCAATGCTGCTATCTCTGCTGCGGGTAGGGGGCGGTAAAAATAGTAGCCCTGAATAAAATCACAATCTATTTTGCTTAGGAAGTCTAATTGTTCAACCGTCTCGACCCCTTCTGCTATCGCTTGCATCCCCAACTTATGTGCTATGGATACTATCGAATCTGCGACGGCGTCGGTACCCTTATCTTGAGTCAGGTTGTCGATAAAGGATTTATCTATTTTTAGATAATCTAGGGGAAATCTGCGCAAGTAGTTGAGGGACGAGTATCCGGTACCGAAATCATCTAGCGCTATTTTTAGCCCCATACCTTTCATTTCGCTGATTATTTTAATGGTCATTTCTGGATCGCGCATGATGGTGCTTTCGGTGATCTCAAATTCTAGATATTCGGCAGAGACACCACTGGATGCGAGGATAGATTTTATATCCGCCAGCAGCGACAGGTTCTGAAACTGTTTTGCCGAAAGATTCACCGCAATGGGGTCGACGCGCAGGCCAGCCTTTTGCCAAGTGCTGATTTGGTGGCACACGTCTTTTATGACCCATTTACCTATTTCTACAATCAGGCCCGTCTGTTCTGCAATGGGGATGAACACTGCCGGAGAGATCATCCCTTTATGGGGATGCTTCCAGCGCAGCAGTGCCTCGTATCCGTAGATTTGTTTGCTCCGAGTATTTACCTTGGGCTGATAATAAACCTCTAGTCCGCCGGAATTTAGAATTTCGCGCAGTTCCGATTCTATTTGCATGGTTTCAACCACATCGCCTTCCATCTTCTCTTCGTAAAAGCAGATGCGGTTTCCGCTCTCTTTGGCGTGGTACATGGCGATATCTGCAAAGCGGATTAGCTCTTCGCAGTTGGTACTATATTCGGGATACGAGCAGATGCCGATACTTGCGGTTACGATGATGTTGTAATCATTGATAAGGATAGGCGCGGAAATCGCTACATGGATTTTGTTGGCCAGCTCTTTACTATAACTTTGATTCGCATTGTCGATAACAAGGACAGCGAACTCATCGCCACCTAGCCTTACGACTACATTGCTTGCGCAAGCTGCTTCTGTTAGGCGCTGGGCGATGATTTTTAGCAGCATATCGCCCATACCGTGGCCGAGGCTATCGTTTACAACCTTGAAACGGTCGATATCAAGGAGTAGGAGAGATATAGCTTTGCCACTCTGCTGAACCTGCTCCATGGCATGCTCCGCCCGCTCTTGGAGAAAAAAGCGGTTCCCCAGCCCAGTAAGCAGGTCGTGCGTCGCTTGGTATTCAAACTTAAGGGCGCTATCTTTTTCCGCCGAGATGTCTTCACCGATAATAAGGTAGTACGAAACTTGACCAGCGTTATCCAGGACGGGAGAAAAGGTGGTGCGCTCCCAATACGTTGAGCCATCTTTACACAGCGCTTGGCGCTCTTCAATCCAATTGGAGCTTGCGGTGAAAGAATCCCTATCTTTGACGATATTACCGATCCATGTCTGCACCAACTGCGTAAGGTGGTTATTGGGGGTCTGGCAGTCGGCCAAAGTGAAACCTTTTTTATCGACAAAATAACTATTTATGTATATGGGCGTACCGTTGATATCGGTCAAAAGCACCGCTATCGGGCACTGATCTATGGCGCAGCGTAATCTGAACGATTGCAGCTCCAGCATTTTGCGTTCGGTTACGTCCGCCACCATGCACAGGAGGAAGTTTTGCCCCTCCATGGTTATTGGTTGCGCCTGTATCTCTACCTGCTTTGTTCCCCCATCGCTCGCGGTCAACTGTGCGCAGATTGTTTTTCCGGCAGATTGCCGTAAAGATTCATAATAGGGGATCTCGGCCGAACTCCTACTGCAGCCAATAGTGAACAGCTTTTGCGCTTGCTTAACTATTTGCTCAGGGCTGCTTCCGGCCAATTCGGCAAGATATTTATTGCACTCGGTGCGTTTACAGGTTTCTAGATCTATTAGGGTAAAGCCAATGTTCATTTCGTCGAAAATTAAGCGATATTTTCTTTCGGAATGTTCGGCCTTTAACTGGGCCGCCTCGATGCTGGCTATCTGGAGAAGAACTATCCGCCTGAAATACAGGAAAAACGCCATCCCCAGGGTCCACAGTACGATTAACTGTTTAAGGGTGATTTTAAAAAGTGAGGTTTGGGCTTGTTTATATTGCTCCAACGGGACGGAAACGCTGATGCCGCCACGAACATCACCTAGCTTGTATCCTTGGCTGGCGTGACATTTCAGGCAGCTCTCTTCGGTGAGCATGTAACGCATGTAGCGCAAATAGCTTTCCCCATCTATCAACTCCTCCGAGCTGATCTCTGTTGCTCCTGCGTGAAAAGCTTCGAGACAACTGAATTCCCATGCATCGGCAACATTTTCTGGGCGAAGAGGGTTTAAGCTGGTTATGTGGCCGTGGCTCCCATATTGTTCGGCAGCCAGTTGGAAAACTTGGCGCGTCATGTAAGCAGGGTTGACGAGGGTAAGCTGGTGTCCGGTGGTGGTGTTTATGTCGCGGTTGGGAATATTTAGGTATGGGTTTGGGGGGGTGTGTTGGCTAACGGGCACATACACTCCGCCCTGCATTGCGACCCAGCGCCGATAAACCAAATCTTTATTGTAGCTGCCTTTGGCTTCGGCCTTCGCTGTTTCGCCAATAAAATAAGCTTGGCTTCTATGCTGTTGCCACCCAAGCAAGCCAATAAAGCCACTCCATAGAAGAATAACTACAGGCCATAAAATTCTTAGCACTCTACCCTGTGACATGGCATTCCTCTTAAGGCTTAATGGTTACTCTTAGCCCTGAACTGCTCCTAGTATACCGGAGCCGATATTGGTTGAGCCAGACAGTTAGTGCTCCACACCCAGCTGTCTCTGCACAAATGTTACATTTTATAGCATATCCTCCGCGGCTGAAACCTCATAGAAAATTATTTACGTCTTATAAATTAAAAAACTATGCCGCTCAGCTAATAGCCTTGAATGGTAAACTAGGCGGTTGCGCTACGGTTGCTTTCCTGTATTATCGCGGTGTTCAAGCTCAAACGAATGTACCCCCCCCCCTTTCCGCTGTGCTCCCTTCCCCCCTATATAATAGGGGGGATCGAGGGGGGTCGCTTGTTTTTGTCATTCCTACGCAATACCGCCATTGCGGGCTTGACCCGCAATCTGGTTCGAACACCGGAGCCTCTCTTTTGAGGGGATCCTGAATCGAGTTCAGGATGACGGTGCGGGGAGTTCAGAATGACGGCGACAAACCACCCCCCTTTCCGCTACGCTCCCTTCCCCCCTATTCTATAGGGGGGATTGAGGGGGGTTGGTTGTTTTCATCATTCCTGCGTAGGCGGGAATGACGATGTTGGTCACTGCCCAGTTCGCGAAGGATGCTTCACCATCCACTCCCTGATCAGGGTCGATGTAGGACACGGTAATGGTATCCTCCGGGGACAGTGAAATATCCACTATTACCGTGGGGTTAAAGTTCAACTCTTCTAACTGTGCCTGAACCGCAGAAATATCCGCAAAATACTCATCTCCCCACGCAGCGATACTGCCATCTGCCCTTTGCGCCAGAAAGCCGCTAGCGACCTCGACAACACTCACAATTCCGCTGAGGTTCATGGTATTGACTGCGCTGCCGCCAACTCCCCAACCAACGACGCTGCCGTCAGCCTTGAGGCCAGCGAAACCACTATCTGTTGGATATAATTGGCGCACGTTGGTGAATTGATCTGCTTCGCCGCCGCCGATATCAATATCTCCCCCACCATCTCCCCATATGGCCACGCTGCCATCTGCCTTGAGGGCAGCGAAGGCGAAGTAGTTGGAGCAGATTTGCACCACATCGGTAAGCTGGCCTGCTACGGTGCTGCTATCGCCACCGGTATCAGCACATCCCCAAGTCACCACGCTCCCATCGGCTTTAAGAGCAGCGAAAGCTCCTTCTACAAGACTCCTAGTGGGACAAATTTCCACCACCTCAGTGAGTTCGCTTTGTACGGCGCTGCTGTCACCGCCGTCATATTTACCCCCCCAAGTTACCACGCTGCCGTCGTTCTTGAGGGCGGCAAAGGCGTGGCTATTGGAGTAAATATGGCTCAAATCGGTGAGCTGATCGGCTACGGTGCTGCTATCCCCGCCGGAGTTACTGTCTCCCCATGCCACCACGCTGCCATCTGCTTTAAGGGCGGCGAAGGCACGACCGCTAGAGTAGATATGCACCACCTGGGTGAGTTGATCTGCTACGCCACTGCTATCCCCCCCGAAATCTTGGATTCCCCACGTCACTACGCTGCCATCCTTTTTGAGAGCGGCAAAAGCCATGCGGTTGGAGAACACATACTCCACATCCGTGAGTAGGTGTGCTACCGAATTGATGTTGCCTACGGGATATTCGAGCCCCCATGTTGCCACGCTGCCATCGTGCATGACGGCCACGAAGGAGTCGCCGCTGGAGCAAATCTGCTTCACCCCCGTAAGCTGATCCGTTACGGAGCTACCGGTGCCATAGGGGCCTGCATCCCCCCAAGTCACCACGGTGCCATCATGTTTCAGGGCAGAGGCGGTGCTGGCTAAGGTGAGATGGACACTCTGCACGTTACTAAGGTCTAGCCCAGCTGCGCTGGCGCTATGCTCCCCCCAAACAATGACTTCCCCTTCGGGGGTAAGTACGTTGTTCATCGCGAAATTCGAAATTGAAACTGCATGGGCACTCGGTACAATTATCTCTGCTGCGAGCGCTAGTTCGACAGTATTTCCATCTACCGTGATGGCGGTAATCGTCTCATTATGCCCATTTACCGCTAGGGAGAAATGCTCTGCCGCAAAACCAGTTTCGCCATCAAAGGGTGCAGAGTAGGTGAGAATCACGGCATCGCCAGATTCGTTGGTTGACGCTGCCTGAAGTGTCGGGCAGGTTGGATCATCGCCGCCAGGATCGCGCTGGTCGCTATGGGAACTGCTGTTACCGCAGCCTGCAACTAGCAGTGCAAGAGCCAGTGCTGCAACTAACAGCAGCGCAAGAGATCGTTGTGCTGATTTCAGCATCCGATTTGTGTGTGAGAAACCCCATGCGAGCTTACGGGCGCTTACAGGGCGGGATGGCTTGGCGTATTTCGACGACCCTCTTCTCACTTCCTCCCTTAGGTTATGCCATCTTGTTTTTAGGGCGTTCTGTTCGCAAAGAGATCGCACTGAAGATTCTGCCCCTCAGCTTCCTATATTCAGCGGCTAAAATCAAACTTCACAATGTTAGCGTTCTCTTCGATGGAGAATGACACCTGTTAAGTTTCTGTGTAGCATTAGCTCATTAATTATGTGCTCTAACTTATCCCCCCCCTCCCCCCCGTTGACTCAACCGAGTTGAGTCAGAAAGGGAATTTATGCTCTGTGTATATTTTGGCGTCGATCTCGATGGCTACCAGTCCCTGAATAGCACCTCCCGCTGTGGCGAGGTGACCCTCGGCCCCTTAGGCTTTCTTGCGTTACTAGAAACGCGTTTAGCCTTGAGCTCTCCGCTGACATCCGAAGCATGCCGGACGGTACAATACCGGACATGTCTGCAGGAGGCCGATGACGGCGAGCGTTTCTACAGCGCTTCGTTTGCAGCAGATCCACAGACGACAGCAAACACCCTGTTGCAATGGCGCGATACCTGGGTTGCTGGTGGTTGGGAAGGAACTTGTGCCGCGAGTGATGCCCAGACCTTGCGCGATCTTGCGGCGGTCGAGCTTTTAGCGCCGCAACACCTCGGGTCAGGTGTGTGCGACCGCTTACGCGCGCTCCTCACCACGTTGCGCAGCAATCCTCTGCCGGATTTGAACATCCGTCTGGCCCATGACCCGGCACTGCTCCCGTACTTGTGGCAGGAGATCCTCACCCTCTTGGATGCCGAGCTTGCGCTGCCAGACTTTCTCACTGCAACCGTCACCACGGTAGAAACCGACCTGCAGCGGTTGCAGCAGGCGTTGCGTACCCAGCAAACCACCCAGCTGCATAATGATGGCTCGGTGATGTTGCTCAGCGCTCACAACGAAACCCAGCTTGCACGTGCACTCAGCCAGATCATCTATAATTGCCTCCCCGCCACCAAGAGTCCGTGGTTTAGCCCTCTGAATACCACCTTGCTCCATGGTGGGCATCCAGGGATTCTGGACACCGTTTTCGCCGGAGATGATGCGCCACGTACCGGCCAAACTGACACCAGCTGCTGGCGGCCTCCCCTCCAAATTCTATCCATGGCTCTGAGTTTGCTCTGGCAGCCCCTCGACCCGTATCGCCTGCTGGAGTTTCTTACCCATCCAGTCGGGCCATTACCCCGGCGGGTACGCAATAGTTTGGCAGAGGTGGTGGCGCAGCAGCCTGGAATTGGGGGTGACGCCTGGAATAAAGAGATGGGAAAATTGGTCGCCGCTGAAACAGAGCGGAATCCTGATGATCCACAGGCAGCAGAAAAACTTCGGACGCGCATCGACTTCTGGTTAGCGCCCCAGCGCTATAATCCGAGCGAGGGCGCTCCGCTAACTGTATTAGCCGAACGCTGCAACAATATCAGCCATTGGGGAGCCACAGCAGCGCGGCGCCCAGATATTTCCGGCGCGGAGCGTACCCTGCTCAACGCCGCCAGCGCCCAAGCCGCGCAGGCAAGTACTACCCTTGATCTGCTGCGCAACAGCGGCGACGAGCGCCTGACCAAGCTCCAGTTGGAGCGCCTGCTCGACCAAGTGACGGCGGTTGGAACCCCCATCGCCGATCAGTGCGCCGAGCTTGGGCATATCCCGCTCCACGCGGCACCGGGGGCAATCATCGAAGCCAACCAGCGTGTGCTGTGGTGGCATTTTATCGAACCCGTTCTCCCCGCAAGGTCCCCCTGGAATAAACGCGAGCGCGAGCAACTGCGCGCAGCTGGGGTGCATCTGCCAAGTAACCAACAACTCTTGGAGCTGCTCTCCAAGCAGTGGTTGCAACCGATATTGGCGGCAGAAAACCAGATCATTTTTGCCCTACCACGCACCCTAAATGGTGAAGCCACTCGACATCATCCGCTGTGGGATCTGATCGAATCTTTGACGGATAAAAACATCCCTCACATCGACGTAGGCGACGCAATGGCGCTTCCTGCGGATAATCCTTCTCCCCTACATTTGACTACAGATCAAGTGACCTTGAAACCGCTCCCCGTAGCAAAACGCTGGTGGCATCTGTCCAACCCTGCACTGCTGGGGCCGCGGATAAAAGCAGAGTCCTATTCTAGCTTGGAAAAGTTCGTCAACAGCCCGTATCAGTGGGTGCTTAATTATAAGGCGGGGTTGTATCCGGCAAAACTGGAGCGCATCGACCTGATAACCCAACGCGGCAACCTGCTGCATCACTTGATTGAATATCTGTTTGGCGGCGACTGCGATTGGCGTCACGCCGAGCAAACGACCTTACAGGCATGGGCGCACGCTACGTTTGAAGAGCTACTGCTCAAAGAAGGGGCTAATCTGCTGTTGCCCGGGCGTATCAAGGAACGTGAGGAGCTCATCTCCGTCGCTAAGATGGCCGTGTGGCAACTCGTGCGCTACTTGCGCGCCGCCAAGGTTGTGACAGCGGTTACCGAAGAGAAGATTGAAGGCTCATTTAGCGGAGGGATGTTGACCGGCTATGTCGATCTGCTGGTCACCAATGAGCAAGGGGAGGAAGCGCTCATCGACCTCAAATGGGGTGGAACCAAATTTCGCCGAAGCCTCCTGCAAGAGAATTTGGCGCTGCAACTGGCGCTATATGCCAAACTGCGTCGGGCCAAGCTGCGGCAGGGCCAGAGGGAACAACCGCAGGGACGTTGGCCGGCGCAGGCGTTTTTTATCTTGCAAGAGGGGCGTTTGCTTGCACAGAACCAGCTTTACTTCCCCACTGCCGAAGTGTGCGCACCCGCTGATCCCAATGCTAATGCACAGACTCTGTGGGCCGATTTCGAAGAAACTTGGCGCTGGCGGCGCGCCCAACTCGATAGCGGTTTGATCGAGATAACGGTGAGTGGAACCTCCGCGGATGCACAATCGGCGTCTCCGGGGATGCCGATAGAAGAACATAATGACCGGTTTAGCGACTTTGATGCCTTGACCGGTTGGCAGGAGGGGATATGAGCCACACTATCGAATTTATCAGCGCTGGGGCCGGTAGCGGCAAAACCTACCGCATGACCAGTTGCTTATATGAGGAGCTGACTGCGGGAGTAAACTCCGAAAAAGTGATCGCCACCACCTTCACCAAAAAAGCGGCGAATGAATTAGTCGAGCGCGTGCGCCAACGCTTGATGGCTGAGAACGAATACAGCCTAGCGATCGGGGTGGGGGAATCGCTGATTGGCACAGTTAACAGCATCTGCGGCAAGCTCCTTGGGCACTTGGCCTTTGCTGCGGGGTTGCCGCCTCAGCTCGACGTCATCGACGAACAGCCCGCTGCCCAGCTTTTCGCGCAGGCGCTGGAAGATGCGCTGGATGCAGATGAGGTGCGCATCATCAACCGTTTGGCGACGCGTTTGGGGCAAGAGGACTGGAAGAAAACCATCCACATCTTGGTCAACCAAGCGCGCTCCAACACCATCAGCGCGACCTCTCTACCAGAACAGGCGGAGCGCAGCCTGACCGAGTTGCTGGCTTTCTTTCCACCGCCCCCAAAGCAGGAACCCGCGCGTGAACCAAAACGTGAATTGGACCACGAACTCCAAGCAGCCATTGAGGCCGCCGTGGCTGAGATCAACAGCAATGGTGACTTGACCAAGGGAACGGCCACGTATCTAGGCACCCTACGCGAAGCGCTGCATCACCTGAAGCGCGCCCAATTACCTTGGAGCAGTTGGGTCAAGCTGAGTAAAGCAAAAGCCACCAAACGCAGTGAACCTGTGGCGGAGCAAGTGCGCGAGATCGCGATGTGCTACGACCGCCACCCAGGCTTAAGGAACGATGTCAGTGACTGGATTCGCCGAATCTACGCCATCGCCATGCGCGTCATGGATAGCTACCAGAACTTCAAGAAAGAGCGCGGCCTGATTGACTTTATTGATCAGGAGGAGTTGCTGCTGCGTCTGCTCGATGATCCAAAAGTGCTGGAGTTGCTCGAAGGTGAAATTGATCTGCTGCTGGTCGATGAGTTTCAAGATACCAGCCCCATTCAGTTGGCGCTGTTTGTGCGTTTGGCGACCCTGGCGAAAAAATCTGTCTGGGTTGGGGATGTCAAACAGGCGATCTATGGGTTCCGAGGGTGCGACCCTGCGCTGATGAACGCCGTCATCGAAGTGATGAAGAACAACGGCAAACCGGTGGAGAGCCTCGACACCTCGCGGCGCTCGCGCCCGCAACTCGTCCACTTGGTGAACGCGCTGTTCGTACCCGCCTTTGAGGAGCAGCTCCCGGCGGCCCAAGTGCAACTCAAGCCCCACCGCACCGAGGAGATCAACGACAGTGCGTTGGAGTTTTGGACGCTGGAAGGGTCGAATAAAGAGCTGCGTGGCGCGGCTTTGGCGACGGGGGTGCTGGAACTGTTTAGCGCTGAGCAGCAAGTGGTCGATCGGGACACCCAGCAGGTGCGTCCGCTGCGTTTTCGCGATGTGGCGCTACTCTGTCGCACCAACGATAACGCCGCCGCGTGTGCCGCCGTCCTTGCTGGCGTCGGGTTGCCGGTAAATCTGGGGCGTCCGGGGTTGCTGGCGACACCAGAGGTGCGTCTCGCCCTTGCCTGCCTGCGGCGGATGGTCGATGCCAACGATACCCTCGCCAGCGCCGAGATTGTCTCTTTAAGTGCTGCCGAACTTGCCGAAGAGTGGCTGCAGGAACGGATCGACTTTCTGGAGCAGGGCGGTATCTCCAGAAAGTGGCGCTTGGAGGGGGATAACCTTCATCCAGCCCTCGTCGGTTTAGAGCAACTGCGCCCAGAGCTACCGGTGCTCTCCCCCTCTGAAGTGTTGGAGCGGGTGCTGCTCCTTGGGGAAGTGGAGCGCGCCGCAGTGAGCTGGGGGCCAACCCCCTTTGCGGCCAGCCAGCGCTTGACCAACTTGGAGACCCTGCGCGCGAACGCACGCACCTATGAGGACTCATGTCGGCGTACCCGTAGCGCGGCTACGATAGCGGGATTGCTGTTCTGGTTGGATGATTTGGCGGAAGAGGAGCTGGACAATCGGCAGCAGGATGACAACGCCGACGCTATTCAGGTACTGACCCATCACCGCGCCAAAGGGTTGGAGTGGCCGGTGGTGATTTGCGCAGACCTCGACTTTAACATACGCCCGCGCATCTGGGGTTGCTCTGCCCAATCTGAAACAGCGCAGATTGATATTACCCAACCGCTGGCAGGGCGTTACATCCGCTATTGGCCTTGGCCTTTCGCTAAGCAATCAGCGGGCATCGCCCTTAGCGATGCGCTTACACAGAGCCCCCTCGGAATTGAAGATTTTGCAACCCAGACGTGGGAGGCGAAACGCTTGCTGTATGTCAGCATGACCCGTGCGCGTGATCGCCTGATCTTGCTCCTTAACCTTAGCAGTCGGCAAAATCCTTGGCTCGACTGCCTGCAGGCGGACTGGCTCCAGCCCTGTGAGGGTGAGTTGTCTATGCCAACTGGGCAGACAATTCTCTGCAGTGAGTCAGTTTTTGCACCCGATGAGTCGGATTCTGCGCGCACAGAAGTAAGTGCGCTCCCTTGGTTCCCTGTGCGGCGCGAGCCCACGCCAAAATTATCCGCAAACATAATCCCGAGCGCCATGAGTGAGGTTAGCGCAACCATCGGGCGCACCCTGCGCATCGGCACGCGTTTAACCTTGCGCGGCGATCCACAGATGGACACCATCGGCACCGCAATACACGGCATTTTGGGGGCGTATCTAGGTGGTGGGTTGGCAGTAAATGCCACAGAACGAGCGTTGACCCTGCTTGAGCACAATCACGTCGCTAGCCATGTTGAAGCGGGGGAAATTCTCGCGCGCGCCGAAGCTTTGAAAGCAAATTTAATCAGCTCTTTCGGCGCCACAAGTTTTCACCCGGAATGGCCGGTACAGGGCATTACCGAGGAAGGTCAGCGCTTTACTGGTTGGGTAGATCTGCTAGTGGACACGCCGCACGGCTGGATTCTGATTGACCACAAGACCTATCCCGGCAAAGAAACCGAGTGGGCGGAGCAGGCGCTAAAATACAGCGGTCAGCTGCAACTCTATAGCCGCACCGTGGCAGCAGCGACCGGCAAACCGGTACTCAGCCAGTGGATCCACTTCTGCATCGGTGGCAGCATGGTCGAGGTGATTGGGTAGAAACTATTTATGCGCATGCTTTTTACTTTTTTGCCTATCTGGTGGGGATGTTCGGCACGGTGGAAGTCTGGGCAATTAGTGAATTGTCGCCTACGCGCTCTGTGAGAACCACGCGCCCCTTCTCCCGCTGGAAGATGGTTTGGAAATGGGTTGGTTGAAGTAGTGCCACCACCGGAGAAGATATTGTCACCAGTTTAAATTGGGCTCATTTATGGGAATCGCTGAAGGTTTACACCAATAAAACTCTGAGTTACGCGCAAAGCTTGAAGAGCTCGAGAAGGAGTAGAAATTCCTAAGAAAAATAGGGGCAAGGTTACTTCTTGTCAGAAGCGTGGCAGCAAACAGTGAAGAAGCATTGGGCTTGGTAAGCATGTCCGCAAAATTGTGCAGATATTTTTTTTATACACCCCATAATAAATATATCTTTGGCATATGCCGGGTTTATACATACCGCTAGATTCAAGTAAATTCTATGTATATCAGGTATTTATATGCAAGATTGTTTTGGCATAATCTCTAGAACAACAGTGTCTAAGTGTATATTCCCAATATATAACCTGTCCTGTTTTATCCAGCAGTATAGGCCATAAATTTAAATATAAATGATATTATGCTCAAATAAAGTCAGAGTAAAATGAATATTATCAAGATGTTACATGAGAGATGGGTTTAGCCCTCAAGTTTATTTTCAAACTTGGCACAGAAGTAGCAATGTTAGAAAGGCAAGAAAGATCGAAGAGAAAGAAGACCAACACCAAAAACGTCGCACCTAAGGGCAGCACCATAAACCAGGAGGACACCATGAAAAAGACTATCATCACAACTACAGTAGCTATCCTCGCCGCTTCCCCAGTATACGCCGCCACCGCACAGGCAGCACACTCAGGCCTCCTGACCTGGGCCTTCTTAGGACTCTGCGGCCTGATAGTAACCTGCCAGTTCGCACCCGCCACGCTCCTTTTAGTCGGGATTGGCAAAGGGCTTAAAAGCGACAAGGAAGTAACCGAGCACTAAGCACACACCAAATAAAAACTTTATCCATAAAAAATAAACCCAAGCATTAGGAGAAACATCATGAAAACACTCACTAAAATCGTACTGGCCACCTTGATTACCTTCAGCGCCGCCATGCCCGCACTGGCAGCAACTGCCGGGCGCACCGATCACAGCGGCATCTTAGTCTGGGCTTTCCTCGGTTTCTGCGCCCTGGTAGTAGTAGCGCAACTGGTACCTGCAACCATGATGCTGCTTGGTATCGTCAAAGGGGTCGCAGGCAGCAAGGAAGAGATTGCTGACAAAGCCTGAATAATCGGGACTGAAGGGCCTAGCCCAAAAGCACTTACTTAACTCCACAGTCAAATCCATCCGCCTGTGGAGTTTTTTTGTTGGCCAAACGGCATACGTTGAGCGGTCTAAACTCAGGATTTACCACTTAAAGTGGTTCACGCAAAAAGCCCCCAGCTGTGCCGGGGGCTTTTTGTTAGCACACTCGAGACCCACGCGGAGCCCCGAGCATTTTTAAGTACCTGCTACCATCTAAAACCAATACCGAGATTGTAGACAAAACGCCCGTCATCAAACGCGTCATTGGCATCGCCAGCATTCTCGAAGACGAAATCATAACCGACTCCGGCGACAATAAAGGTTGCATCGTTAATGAAAATCTTTAATCCAGCTTCCGGACCGGCGAGGAAGGACTCATTCACGGTTTCACCATACAAATAGCCGATCGTAGCTCCCAAATACGGACGCTACATCCCAAGGTTGAAGTTGAAGTCGACTCCGATGCGCGTCCATGCCATTTTGATAATGCACCCCGCCGATTATACTTTAAGCGCAGGTGAAAAAGAAAGTTGCTCCTTTGCTTGGACAACTCTCAGCCCAGATCCTGCCCCCTAGGCGTGAAATAATCCGATCCACCGTGGCAAGGCCAATGCCGTGTCCTTCAACGTTGGTTCCGGGCAGACGCTTGAATGGAAGAAATAGAATATCGGCATGCGCCATGTCAAAGCCTTGGCCGTTATCGCGGACGAAATAAACCTGTTCCCTATCCTGTACGATAGAGCCGAATTCTACGATCGCATCTTTACCTGCACCGAAAAACTTCCAGGCGTTAGCCAGCAGATTGAGCAGAACCATTCGCAACAGATCGGGATCGCCCTCGACCATGATTCCGGGGGCGATGTGAAAAGCAGTGCAACGCTCGGGGCGCGTCAGGGTTAAACACGCTACGATGTCTTCGGCGATGGCACTCAAATCAACGGGCTGCCGGCGCAACACGTGTTTATCGACTCTAGAAAATTCAAGCAGGGAGTCGATGAGGTCATTCATGCCCAGGGTCGCGGTATAAATCTCTTCTAGGTATTCATGGAAGTGCTCCGCATGGTCATCGTTGCGCAACTCGCGAATGACCTGACAATAACCGCTGATGGTAGTCAGGTACTGGCGCAGATCGTGGGCGACGGTGTAGTTGAACGCCTCTAGATCAGCATTCGCGCTTTCCAATTCGTCGCGTGCTTGGAGCAATTGAGCATTCTGCATTTGCAATTCGATCTGGTGGACTTGGAGCTCATGAATGAGACGCTGCGCCTCACCCTCGGTCGGTGGCGTTTGCAACTCACCCTTGTCCAAACGCACCTGTTCTTCGGCCTGACGGCGTAGCTCAAGAATTTCCCCTGCCGACTTTCCAGATCGTTTTACCGCCATGTGCCCTCCGGTTGAATCACAATCAATCAATTTCGCAATACATCTACCTCAGCAAAAGCAGTGGCTTTGCCCTTGGTGGTAATGGCCATTTTGCGCAGTAATTTAGGAACTGTCTTTGTCGAGATTTAGCTACTCATTAGAGCGTATCACGTAAATACGATTACGCATCCTCAAATCAATTATAAAATACGTCGAAACGTTAACCTTGTTTTATTTTGGGGAGTTGTGTTTTTGATGGGTGCAGGAGGGTGTTCTGGGGAGAGCTTCCTTGGGACGAAGACTATCCTCCCTAAGGATCTTTTTGACCTGCTGCCAGTGAATAGCAGCGTAAACCTACTATTCACTGGCAGAGTTATGCTTGTTCTCGTCGCGTTGGTTTTGCGCCAATTACAACCTTTTCAGGTTCTTTATTTTCGTTCCTGGATACGGCCATCGTCATCAGCAATAATAACCTCAACCCTGCGGTTGCGCTGGCGACCTTCGGCGGTATCGTTATTTGCAACAGGAAACTCGACACCGTATCCGCGAGTCAGGATGCGACTGGAGTCAATCCCTTTGGCCTCAAGGACCTCTTGTACTGCACCAGCGCGGCGTTCGGAGAGCTGTTGGTTGTATTCTACAGCACCGGTATTGTCGGTAAAACCTTCTATCATTACCTTGCGCTCCGGGTATTCACTCAGGAACGCAGCGAGCTTGTCGATGGTGTACTGTGCGCCCGAACGGAGTTCACTCTTGTTGGTGTCGAATAGAACGTCGCCCAGGGTAATAACCAGACCGCGTTTCGATTTTTTGGCCTGCAGCTCAGAAATCTGCGCTTCAAGCAGTCTCGCCTGTTCTGCAGCCGCCAGCGCTTCAAGTTTGGCCTGTTCTGCAGCCGCCAGAACCTCTAATTTTGCCTTTCGTGCTTCAGCGCTCATCGCTTCAGCTTTCAGGCGAGCATCTTCAGCTTTCAGGCGAGCGGCGTTGGCCTCCTCAGCTGAGCGCTCTGCTTCCATTTTTTGTGCTTCGGCCAATTTTGTTGCCTTAGCCGCTTCTTGGGTTCGGGCAATTAAAAGGATCTTGTTGCGTTCCTCGCTGGCCGCATCCAGCGCTTGCTCTGCCAACTTCACATTGGCGATTTCCTGAGCGATGGCAGTTTGCTGCTTGGCCAGATAGGCAAAGTGCTCAACTTGCTGGGCCTCGGCGCCCTCCTTGAGCAATCTATCTGCTTGATCGAGATTCGTTTTCGCTTGCTGCAATTCTACTGGGGCATTCTTCTGCACTTTGGGGTCGGCTTGGGCCTCAGCAAACGCTGCTCTGGACTGTTCCAAAAAGGCATTTTCTTGAATCGCCGGGGCGCAACCAAACATGAGTATGCCAAAAGTTGACACCCCGAGCAGAAACATCAAGGGTGATGAAATTTTTTTCATGGTGATCTCCTGTATAAATAATTAATTGAATTGATTAGCGACTGGTGTTGCGGTTCATCTCTTCGCGTAAAACACGAATGCTGTCCTTCAGCTCCGTTACCACTTTTTGTGCCTTTACAGAACGTACCTTTGCTTCTGCCAAGTTGGCATCGACCATAGCCTCATCTGCGAGTTGCTGAGCCTTGAGGTTCTCTTTCTTATCCATGGCAAGTTTGGCCTGGCTCAGCTTTTCGCGTGCCGCTCTAAGCTCAGCCGGCGCAAACTCCGCTGCCCCGGCATTTTCCGCCTGGGTAATCGACTGGTTAGCCAGGGCTACCTGTTTTTCCGGGGCAGGTACCTTGGCGGCACATCCAGCAAGAATAACCACCAAAAATGTGCTTACACCCGCATTTAACAACATCAAACTTTTCTTGTTCATTTTCTTTTCTCCCGTTTTTTTTGGGTTAGGATGTTTCCACATGCTTTTTTTGCACGACATTTGTTTGAATCTGACCATCGCTAAACAAAGGTGGAGTGCATTGTAATGGGCATGTGTGCTCTATCGCAATCTATCTGCCGCCTTAACTGGTTAATTTTAACAGATAACAGCGATAATAGTAAAAAACTTGAAAGGCAGAGGGCCGATGGGTGTAAAAGTCATCAGCTACGGCCGCACTCTTTATCTGAGCTTTATTATACTTGGCGGTTGGCGTGAATGAAAAATTAATTCAATGGGCGGCGGATGTCATGTTTGAGCAGACTTCGATCGCGCCTATCCATGCCACCCCTTCCTGCGTCCCAGATTTGTGGCCATCACCCGAATGGTGACGGCCCGCTCAATCCTTCGCGGGCTTGTCGGAACTTCTGCTTCAATTCGAGCACCCTGATGTTGTCGGAAGCCGAGGTAAGGGAGGACCCAGGCACTAGTGTTTCTTTGGGGGCTTCTACATCACGAAAGATGATCATTACCATGCCCCGCAGCGCCTCTGGTTCTTCAGTCGTCTGGACAGTGAGATTGACGGTCCGGGTAACGCCTGCCTCACCGATACTGATCCCTTTAACGGAGACCGCCTCTTTTTGCCGTCAGCGCCTTTTGGAAGGCGCTGACGGACTCCGAGCTCCTCAGAAACAAAACGCCGCCGGGACTTAAACTGTAGTGAAAGAGTGACAGCAACTTCTTTTGTAGTTCTGGCGCTAGATAGATTAAAAGGTTGCGGCAGATAAGGATATCCAGTTTGGTGAAGGGTGGATCGATGATGACGTTCTGGGTGGCAAAGATCTGCAAGGTAAATCTGCCCTTGGGTTGAATGCGGGCAAGCGCAGGCCGCGGGGTGCCGTCGGGGTAAACAGATGCAGGACTCCATGTAAAATGGACATATCCTTATTGGGTGGGATTATATAGATACAGTTTGGTTTGACCTGCATCCGGTCTTTGGCTTGGGTGACCTTCATTACGGTGACGCGTTGAAGCAGTTCGCTCAACATGGCTTTATGGGTCGGGTCGAGATGCTGGATTACGACAAAAGCCAACCCGCTGGATTGCGGCACGTGTCGCAAAAATTGCTCCAGTGCTTCCAACCCTCCGGCGGAGGCACCGATACCTACGATGGGAAAGCGCAGGTTTTCCGCGTGCGCTGGAGGCGGGGTGGTTTTTTTCTTATTGTTGGAGCTAGAAGGTGCCGGCGTGTTTTTTTTCATAAAGTGAATACCTAATCTCCCAAGATGGCGGCCTCTGCAAGTAAAAATACTAAACCGCCCTCAAGAATTTCCCTTGAATAGCAGTCTAGGAATTGATGTTTTTTTGCAAATTAGTCATCTCTATGGAAATTAAGGATATCATAAATCTTAAATTTTCATATTGTCATTCTAAAACTATCGCGAACACAAAACCCTAGCGGACGCCGCAGATAAGAGCTGAGAATAGTCGGCGTTCTGAGCATCCTTAATATGGATGAGATTGGAGTGTTTTTATGAAATCTGATAATTTTGTAGGGGGATTTCGTAATCACGGTTATGCGCAACCGAAGAGGGGGAAGGCTTCCTTCGCTGCCTTGAATGCACCATCTATAGAAATTGCATATCTAGGTTATCACCTACCTTTGCAGCTAGCCGGCAGCATGTTGTTGTATGTTTTTAACTAATGTTTTATTCTCCCATACTGAAGGATTAATCAATGGTTTCCATCTTGCTCTGGCCCAAGCGGAAACATGTGGTTTTGCGGTTTCAGCCGCTCTCTCGTAAAGCTTTGTGCATACTACAAGTGTGGGGGGAGCCACGTTGAAGTACTGAAACGGTATTGGATGGCTTTATATGTAGCCGGGAATGGTTTCTGGCGAACATACATCATGACTGTAATCCAAGAACTACTTCAGTTTTTTATTAAACAACCAAAAATGAAAGGTGAGCGCATGAAAAACAACTGTGGGGTAGATTTATGAGACACGTAAAATTGGGACTTTTGGTAACCGGATTGCTCCTAACCTTCGCCCTCCAGGGCTTTGCGGCGGAGTGGTATGTTTCTCAAGAAGCAGGTAAAAATAAAAATGCCGGGGATTCACCGGCAACTGCTTTCAAGAATATTCAAAAAGCGCTCGACCAAGCAGCCCCCGGCGACACCGTCAAAGTTGCGCAGGGCAATTATTTCGGGACGATGAAATCTGGAAATATCATCATGAAGAAGCCCGTCACGCTGCTGGGTGGGTTCTCGCCAGACTTTACCCAACGTAATGTTTTGCAATATCAGACGCGGATTCAGCCGGACAACAACTCCAATGGCACTGGGTGCGACCATCCGCTTCTGCGGATCGATGTTAAGCTTGGAGAGATCGTAATTGATGGATTTCTTTTTGATAAAGGGGAATCCAACAACTACCATCTGCAGAAAGGTATTGTAGAAGGGGTTGAAGAGGGACTGCTGATCCATCCTCCTCAAGTTGCTAAACAAGGGATGCGCCCCAACGCCAAAATGCCCTTAATTGCCGGACCTGGGGCCGGGGGATTTGACGGAAATCTGCTGATTCAAAATTGCCTCTTCCTGAACGGCAATAACTGCGCGGTACGTTTTCAGGTCGGTGGGAACGTCAAAATTCTCAACAATGTTTTCGTCGCCAATGTAATGTCAGCGATGGAACTTTGGGGCGGTAATCGCAGTGAGCGGGCACAGTTGGAGTTTGCCCATAATACAGTGTTATTCACTTGGAGCAGAACGAGTGAGATGGGCGATATGGGATATGGCGTTCGGGTCATGACCATGATGGATTATAATATTCATCATAACATCATCGGCTTCTCTTCTTTTGCTGGTGTTGACGCCACCCGCGACGACAAGGACCGCAAATTGTCGATGGACTATAATGTGTTTTTACTCAACAAACAGGCTGACTTGACGCTTCCTGGCGGGGGCCTGTTCATGCGGGTATGGGTTGAAGATTTTGAGGATCTAGAAATCGAAAGTAGCGATGGCAATACCGCTCCGAAAGATCTCTCGGTACTTGCTGGAGCGGTCAATAAGGCATATGCCGGTGGATTCTTGAGCGCAACCTACAAGGAAACGGTTGACTATGATGAAAATTCACCCATGAATCAGTTCCGCGTAGCATTGGGGCTGAATAAGCAGGGGACAATTTCTTCTACTGTTTCTATGTATGCCAACAAATATCCGTTTGATGATGCAATCAAACTGTTCGGAGCCGTATCCGATGTAGGTGCTCAGTTGCCGTAACCGAGAACTGAGTTTCCTTCCATCTTCTTTTCCACCCTCATTGCGTGAATTCGAGCACACTTGAACTCGAATTCACGCAACTTATTTTTTGCCTCGGCGTCATACGTATGCGCCTTTTTAGTAATACTTCTTCAGGCGGTTATCTTAAAAATCCCTGGATTATCCGGTTAACCGCGGCATCATAATCAAGACCCAAGCTCATGAGTTTCATCAACTGGTCATTGGCGATCTTGCCGATGGAGGCTTCGTGGGTCAGTTCCGCATCTGGGTGCAGGGCTCTTAAGGCCGGAACAGTTTGGTTGATACCGTTGTCCATAATGATGGCGTCGCACTCAATGTGCCCGTAGCATTTGGCTTTTGCCGTGAGGTTCACGAAAAAATCCTGGGATGAATTGCCCTTTATCACGGAGCGGGCAACAATATTCGCCTTGCTGCCGGTGCCGGCCAGTTCGATCTCGTTTTTCGAGTCCGCGATTTGGTCGCCATCAGTCATGACCCGTTCGGTAATGATCAAAGTCGCTCCTTCGCCGACGACCGCATCATTTACACGTCTGGCTTCATCCACCCCACCTAGCTGGGTTAGTTCCATCTCGATCTGGGAGTTTTTTTCCATAAATACTTTGGTGGTGGGGTTTAAAATACGCCGGCCCGTGCCCTTGCCAAGGGCAATATGTTTTTCCACATACTTTACCTTTGCGCCCGCCTTTATTTTAAATTCGTGAATCCCGGAATGACCTTCAGATTCTTTGCCGCCGCAGTGAATCCCGCATCCAGCAATAATGGTTACATCCGCATTTTCTCCGACGATGAACGTATTATACACAACGTCATGCAGCCCAGCCTGGGAGAGAATGACCGGAATATGCACAGATTCATTCTTTGTGCCCGGCTTGATATCGATAATAATTCCATCGCCTTTTTCGTTGCTTTCGATATTGATATTCGCGGAGACCTCGCGCCCCAGAAGCTTCCCGTTTTTCCGGATATTGTAGGCACCCTTGGGAATATCCTCCAGACCCGCAACCTCTTTCAAGACTAGTTTATCGGTAGCATCTAGCATCATTTTCTCCTTGGCATGGTTCATTGAAGGTACACACGCTTAAATCCTCCAGCATAGGCATGGCGCCCTTTAAATCTCCGGAGTAGGCGATTCGTCCTTTTCGGACCAGGAGAAGGGTATCCGCCGCTTCCAAGAATGCCTTGTTATGACTAACCACAATGGTGGTGGTGTTATGTTCTTTTTGCTCGCGTTTGAGCAACTCCACCATGGGACCGATGGTCCAAAGGTCGATGCCGGTGTCTGGTTCATCATAGATGGCGACCTTGGGGTTTCTGGCAATCACGGTTGCCAGCTCGATTTTCTTAATCTCTCCGCCGGACAATTTGCTATCCACAGGTTTGTCGAGAAAACTCATCGAGCACACGCCCACCCGTGCAATTATCCGGGCCAGCGTCTCTTCATCATCGGTCCCTGCAGCAATGGATAAAAGATCGCGGAAGGTGGTTCCTTTGAACCGCGCTGGGTGCTGAAAGCCATATACAATACCCGCGTTGGATCGTTCGTGGATGGAAAGAGGGCTGATGTCCTGTCCGTCAAAAACAATTTTCCCAGAACTTAGCTCATTGATCCCCATGATCAGCTTGGCAAGGGATGTTTTGCCAGATCCGTTTGGGCCGGTGATGGCATAAAATCCACCCCGTTCAAAGGTGAAACTCACGTCATTCACAATCGTTTTCTGTAAAGGAAGTTTGGTTTTTACATCGGAATCCGGCACTTTAAAGGTAACATTTTGTAATTGCAGCATGGTTGGTCCCTTTCTCTGAATCATTCAAATCCAATTATGCCGATCAAGGCATTTTGGTGTTCTTCCTAGCGTGAACAATATATTCGTATCAGTGGACTTAGTAGGAGTCGACGACGGGGCTCATCTCTTGTACACTAGTGATTTTAACTTCAAAACAGGTATCTTCAAGCGACATTTACTCTTTATTGTCACTTTAACAGGGATGTTACTCCAGAGCAGCACCAAAGTACCAGTACTGCCTCACCGCTTGTTATGCCCTGTACCTCATTTCTGCCCCGGAGTTTAAGGTCGAATATTGTTTAACTGCTCCTCAAGGGCTTCATCCGCACCATGCCTCACGTAGTTCCCGTCAGCCTCGCACCCCACCGTCATCCTGAACTCGATTCAGGATCCCCTCAAAAGAGAGGCTCCGGTGTTTGAACTAGATTGCGGGTCAAGCCCGCAATGACGGTATTGCATCGCAATGACGTAAACAACCAACCCCCCTCAATCCCCCCTATAAAATAGGGGGGAAGTGAGCGCAGCGGAAAGGGGGGTGCCCCCGCCGTCAGCCATTTAAGACCACCAACCGGACAGATAGACAACGGATACATAACGAAGCCCCTTGCCTGTCCCAACCAACAGCAGAAATAGCCAGAGCGGAGTGCGCATAATCCCGGCAACTAGGGTCAAGACGTCCCCACCGATCGGCATCCAAGCCAGCAGCAAGGTCCAGAAACCGTAACGCTGAAACCAGCGTTGGGCTTTTTCGATCTGCTGTTGGCTGAAATAAAACCACCGGCGCTCACGAAAATGCAGCAGATAAATCCCCAGCAACCAGTTGACGACCGCACCCGCTGTATTGCCAACGGTCGCCGCTATTACCAGCCAGAAGGGGTCACCCCCATTGCGTAACAGCGCAAAAAGAATCACCTCGGAAGAGAACGGTAATATGGTCGCAGCTAAAAACGCAGAAGTTAAAAGGAGTAGATATCCGCTCATAAATCACCCTGAAGTAACCAACTGAAATGTTTCAATTATGAAGGAAGGTAGCAAATACCCTCTGGGCGTCTTGATTGTGCTTAATCACGAAATCAAGCCAGAAGGCGATAATAACCAAAGTTCAGAATAAAACCGTGTAGCGGTACCAAATGTATCTGCTGCGGAATTGTTGCCGGCACTGCTTCCACCTGCGTTACGGATCAGTCGTGCAGTTACTGGTATGCAGTGAGGTCCCCAAAACTTAAGCTATACAGGCTTAAAGTACCTGCCAAAGGCAACAAAAAAGGTCAGAACTTTTCACCTGATCTCTTGACATCTGCCACTACTTAGGTATTATTCTTAACAAGTAAGAATTCTAAACAGCGGGACGCTGCGATCTTCTCCGCATTCGAGGATCACACTAGCTGTGCCCATTATGTAAGCAACAGAACATCTCAAGGAGAGAAAATGTCGAAAAAGAAACTGACCACCAATGGCGGAGCGCCCGTCGTCGATAACCAAAACATCATGACCGCCGGACCGCGCGGGCCTGCCTTGCTCCAAGATATCTGGTTTCTAGAAAAACTTGCCCACTTCGACCGCGAAGTGATCCCCGAGCGCCGCATGCACGCTAAGGGCTCCGGCGCTTACGGCACCTTCACCGTCACCCACGACATCAGCCGTTACACCCGCGCCAAAATGTTTTCCGAGGTGGGCAAGCAGACCGAGCTTTTCATCCGCTTTTCCACTGTTGCAGGTGAGCGCGGCGCTGCCGATGCGGAGCGGGATATTCGCGGCTTCGCCATGAAGTTCTATACCGAGGAGGGTAACTGGGACCTAGTCGGCAATAACACTCCGGTCTTCTTCCTCAAAGATCCAAAGAAATTCCCCGACCTAAACCACGTAGTCAAGCGCGATCCACGTACCAACCTACGCAGCGCTAAAAACAACTGGGACTTCTGGACCCTGCTCCCCGAAGCGCTGCATCAAGTAACCATCACCATGAGCGAGCGCGGCATCCCCCGCTCTTTTCGCCACATGGACGGTTTCGGTAGCCACGCCTACAGCCTGATTAACGCAGAAAATGAACGCATTTGGGTCAAATTCCACTTCAAGACCCAGCAAGGCATCCAGAATCTTACCGATGCCGAAGCCGAGGCGATTATCGGAAAATGTCGGGAAAGTAACCAGCGTGATCTGTACGACAGTCTCGAAGATGGCGAGTTCCCCCGCTGGGATATGAAGATTCAAGTGATGACCGACGAGCAGGCGAAAAACTGCCCCTTTAATCCCTTTGACTTGACCAAGGTATGGCCCCATGGGGATTATCCATTGATTGAGGTTGGAGTGCTAGAACTCAACCGCAACCCCGACAATTACTTCGCCGAGGTTGAGCAGGCAGCCTTTAACCCAGCCAACATCGTCCCGGGTGTCGGCTTTTCGCCGGACAAGATGCTGCAAGGGCGGCTCTTCTCCTACGGCGATGCTCAACGCTACCGGTTGGGGGTCAACCATCACCTGATCCCAGTCAACAAGGCGCGCTGTCCTTTCCACAGCTATCATCGCGATGGCTCTATGCGGGTGGACGATAACCACGGCAGCACCCTCGGCTACGAGCCAAATAGTTACGGCGAATGGCAGGAACAGCCGGAGTTCGCCGAGCCACCGCTGGAACTTTCTGGCGCCGCGAACCACTGGAACCACCGCGAGGACGACGCCGATTACTACAGCCAGCCCGGTAACCTCTTCCGCCTGATGAACCCAGGGCAACAAGATGCCCTGTTCGGCAATACCGCGCGTGCCCTAGGTGACGCTCCCAAGGAGATTAAGGTTCGCCACATCGGCAATTGCCTAAAGGCTGATCCGGCCTACGGTAAAGGGGTGGCGGATGCGCTCGGTATCCCCATGAGTGAAGTACCGAAAAACTGAGCAGGTTAAGCGCTTAAATAACACACAAAAAAGGCGCTCTCAATTCGAGGCGCCTTTTTTGTGTGCCCTATGCGAAATTCGGTTCAATTACCCCCTCCATTATTCGTCCGCATCAACATTGATTCTTATACTTGGCGTAGACGATTTGCTATCTTGGTTCGTTAACGTTGCCATGTTCCACCAAATGGATGGAGCCACTTTTTTGTTAACACCGATACAGGGGCATACGGCAGGAATCGCTTGATGAAACCAAATTGGAAACTTACTGACGTTGTCGATCTGGAGTATTTCTTAGCTACGGACGAGCACTTGCGCCAACAAGCTGGTGAACAAGCCCTTCATCAGCGCGATCGGGTTATTTTTCTGGCCAGGCAACAGGAATTTGAAGGGGTTAGTGGTACTCGCGGTCTGCTCCGCTGCTGGCTCGCCGCGCGCAGAACCGAGTATCTTGGGAGGTCTGCCGGACAAGCCCTTCGCGCCCTTCCCGGGGAAGTCTGGGCGGAGACCGCAACCCTAACCCACTGGCTGGTTCTGATTTTAGGTTTGATTTCCGGCGCCACCCTAAGTGCGTCACTTCTGGCTTACAGCGGCACGGCGGCGGTGAATGTTTCCGGCTACTTTGCGTTGTTCATCCTGCTGCAGGCCATCTTCCTTATCCTCCAGTTACTCTTCTTCGTTTTCCGTTCTTTCGGCCGGAGCGGGATTCGCGCATCGATTTTATGTAAATTAGGTGCCAGCCTGCTCAATAAACTCTTCAGTCGTTTACTGCGCCGCAGTCAGCGCGGCACCGGCGGCGAGGCACGTCTCAACTTTCACGCAACGTTAGGGCAACTGAAACAGAACCGGCAGGAATATGGCAGCCTTTATTTCTGGCCCGCCTTCATCCTGCTGCAAATTTTTGGCGTCAGCTTCAATCTGGGTGTTTTAACGCTGACCTTGATTAAAGTCAGTATTGCGGATGTCGCATTTGGCTGGCAGACCACTCTGCAGGTTGACCCTACGTTTTTAGCAGAAACACTCCGTTTGATCGCCACCCCCTGGTCTTGGTTTGTGCCCGCGCACCTTGCCTACCCAACCCTGGAACAGATTGAGGGGAGCAAGATCGTGCTGAAAGAGGGAATTTATCATTTGGCCACCGGCAATCTAGCGGCGTGGTGGCCTTTTCTAACCTTGGGTGTTCTCACTTACGGTCTGCTGCCGCGCCTGCTGCTCCTGTTCGTCGGCGTTCTCCAGACCCGTCGTTCGTTACGTCGACTCAGTTTCGACAGTGCCCGCTTTCGCCAGTTACGCCAGCGGATGCTGACCCCGACGCTGCAAACCAGCGCTACCAACAGCATGGTTAGACCTCCTGATTCCACTGAGGCTAGGCAAGTTTCACCGCTGCAGGATAACCCGCCCATCCCTGCGGCGTTGCTTGAGCAAGGACCAAAATTATTACTGATTCCAGATGAACTATGGGATGAATTGGACAGAGCACAATTGACGCCGCTGTTGCTTCCACATGAGGGCAACGGGCCGTTCCACCCGGTGCGGATTGGGGCGCTTGATCAATCGGAGGAGCAATTGTTCACCGAGGTTGCCGAACAGCTCCACGCAACAGCAGCCACCGGCATCGTCCTGCTTCAGGAAGGCTGGCAACCACCCATACGCGAAATTATGGCCCTGCTGCGGCGCTTGCGGCACGAAATTCCGCGTAGATATCCGATCTCAGTCACCTTGATTGGCAAACCAACCTCAGCCACCCTGCTGACACCGGCCAAAAGTGGCGACCTGAAAATCTGGCACAAAACCTTACAACGCCTTGCCGACCCCTACTTGGCGGTGATCTCTTTGGTGAGTGGAAAATGAAAACACCCGCATTTGCTATTATTGGTCACCCCAATGAAGGGAAATCGTCGGTGCTCTCCACCTTGGCCGAAGATGACAGCGTCCGAATCAGCCCCATTCCGGGCGAAACCACCCAAAGCCAGGCGTTTCCAGTCTTGATTGATAAGCGCGAAGTGATCCGCTTCATTGACACCCCCGGCTTTCAGAATCCGCGTAAAGTTCTGGAATGGATGCAGAATTATCAGGGAACGGAGAATGAACTGCTGCCCACTTTTTTAGGCGTCCACCGGAACATCGATGCGTTTCGCGATGACTGCGAGCTCCTTACTCCGATAGCGGAAGGTGCAGGGATTATCTTTGTCGTCGATGGCTCCCGCCCAGTTCGTAACGTTGATCGCATCGAGATGGAAATCTTGCGCCTGACGGGAGCGCCGCGCATGGCGGTCATCAACAACAAAGAAGAAGAACCCAACTTCATCGGTGACTGGCAAACAGCATTTCGCAAGCATTTTAATGCCATCCGCATCTTCAACTCATGCAAAGCCACCTACGCCCAACGCCTCGAACTTCTGGAAAGCCTGAAGAGCATCGATCAACAGCTGGAGCCAGTGCTACGCGAAGTCGTTTCAGCTTTTCAACATGATTGGCAGGCCCGTACGGAGCGGAGCGCCGACCTGATTCTGGCCTTACTAAAAGAGGCGATCCCGTACAAAGAAACCGCCATCTTTAAAGTGGGGCAAGTTGAAAACGAACTAAGGCAGAAACTCTTTCGTGCCTACACCAGCCACATCAAAGCACAAGAGCAGAAAACCCAGGACGCGATCCGCGCCCTCTTCAAACACAATATTTACAGCATTCAACTGCCCGAACAATCGATTTTGCAAGAAGACCTGTTTAGCGAAAAAACCTGGGAGTTTCTTGGCCTCAGCGACAAGCAGTTGATCCTTGCCGGGGCATTGGGAGGCGCAGCGCTAGGCGTTGGCCTAGATGTTGCGGTGGGCGGGGCATCCCTGGGGCTATTCTCGGCCATTGGTGGCCTGATTGGTGCTGCTGGCACATCCCTCAAAGGGAAGAAGTTAATCGACGGATTCAACCTGCTCGGGTTTAAGGTTGGGGGGGAACAGCTGCAAGTCGGCCCGGTCAATAACAGCCAGCTCCTGTTCATCTTAATCGACCGTAGCCTGCTCTTTTATTCCTACGTCATCAACTGGGCTCACGGCCGGCGAGACTATGAACAGCACCTAGCCCTGATACAGCAGGACGCCAAAGAAGGATTTACGACGCATTGGGACAGCGAACAACGGCGTATCTGTCTCGAGCTGTTCAAGGCTCTGCAAAAAGCTGAGGAGGAAGATATCACGATAGCTTCGCACCAGTTGCGCGAGATCCTTATCACCCAGCTCCAACAAATCTCCACAACCTGAAGGGGATAGAGCGAGAACCAACAGAATAGCCAGCAGTTCTGTTCTCGACCATTTGACTGGTGTAAAATTCATGCGGACAGTTTCTCCGCAACGCCTACCAATGGTACTAAGTCCACCCTTCACATAACACTTCCGCCTGTTTCAGCACCAACTCCACCGCATCATCCTGCTTATCCGGCGGGTACTTCCACTTGCGCAGGCAGCGCCGCACCAGATTGCGCAGCCGGGCACGCACGCTATCGCGCACCTGCCAGTCAACCGAGGTACTGTTACGCAGCTTCTGGGTGATCTCGATAGCGATCTTCTTTAAAATCTCATCCCCGAGTTCACGCACGGCGCTTGCGTTATTGGCCAGGG